>OGUA01000644.1_pt1 | contig 13302 bp, 13 predicted proteins | sample 1573691 | NCBI WGS metagenome assembly OGUA01 (sample SAMEA2581925, study PRJEB24529) | metagenome | biome: Human gut stool | place: China | collected 2011 | reverse complement strand
AGCAGGACATGCAGCTGCAGCAGTAGGAAGAAACCCGGGCGCAAAGGGTGACATCATGTCTACCATGTTACTTGGCCAGGCGGTTGCGGAGACGACAGGTCTCTATGGTCTTTTGATCGCAATGCTCCTGCTTTTCGTAAAACCGTTGGTATAGGAAGAGACGGAGAGAACGAATATAACGGAAAGGAGGCCGGACCTTGGAAGAGATGACCAGACTCTTTAATCTGGATTTCCAGCTGCTCCACGATGTCGTGCTCATGGCGATTGCAGTATTTTTCCTGTTCATGATGATGTCGAAGCTGCTGTTTAATCCTGTCAGAAAGATGCTCGCCGACAGACGGGAAAAGATTGCCGGAGAGTTGTCGGATGCCGCGAATGACAAAAAAGATGCAGCGGCGTTGAAGGCGGATTATGAAGCCAGATTGAAGAACATCGACAAAGAAGCTGAACAGATTTTAAGTGAGGCCAGACAGAAGGCGCAGAAGAATGCAGCGCGTATCGAGTCCGAAGCGAAGGAAGAGGCTGCCCGCATTATCCAGAGAGCGAACGAGGAAGCAGAGCTTTCCAAGAAGCGCGCGATGGATGATGTCAAACAGGAGATGATCACCGTTGCATCCATGATGGCTGCAAAAGTGGTTGCGGCAAATATCGATGCGTCGGTACAGGATGCGCTTGTGGAAGAGACATTAAAGGAAATGGGTGATTCGACATGGCAAAGCTAGTATCAAAGGTATACGGTGATGCACTGTTCGAGGTCGCAGTGGAGAGCGGCAGGCTGGATGAGATCTGGGAGCAGACCAGAGCCATGCAGACCGCGCTGGAGGAAAATCCGGAGCTCTTCGCGCTGATGCGTCACCCGAAGATCGTAAAAGAAGAAAAAGTAAAGATCATCGAATCGATTTTTACCGGTGAGGTGTGTGCAGAACTGGTGGGACTTTTGCGCATGATTGTGGAAAAGGATCATTTTGCACAGATCGGGAAGGTTTTGGCGTATTTTGATGATCAGGTCAAAGAATATAAGAGTATCGGGACTGCATATGTGACGACTGCAATGGAATTATCGGATGCGCAGAAGGCAGCAGTGGTGAAACGCTTATTAGAGACCACAAAGTATGTAACATTTGAAATGCATTATGAAGTGGATTCCGCGATCATAGGCGGAATGATGATTCGCATCGGCGATCGTGTCGTTGACTCAACGGTCAGGACGAAGCTGTACGATCTGACACGCGAATTATCCAAAATACAGTTGAAAGCAGGTGAATGCGCTCCATGAATTTAAAACCAGAAGAAATAAGTTCCGTCATCAAAGAACAGATCAAACGGTATGCAGCGCAGTTGGAAGTAGCTGACGTTGGCACCGTAATTCAGGTGGCTGATGGAATCGCACGTATTCACGGTCTTGACAATGCAATGCAGGGAGAACTTTTGGAGTTCCCGGGCGAAGTATACGGAATGGTATTGAACCTCGAGGAAGACAACGTGGGTGCCGTACTTCTCGGTTCCCAGAAGAACATCAACGAGGGAGATACGGTAAAGACAACGGGGCGTGTGGTTGAGGTCCCGGTTGGCGATGCCATGTTAGGCCGTGTCGTAAATGCATTGGGACAGCCGATTGACGGCAAGGGACCGATTCAGACATCGAAATATCGTCAGATCGAACGTGTGGCATCGGGAGTTATCTCCAGAAAATCCGTAGACACACCGTTACAGACCGGTATCAAGGCAATCGATTCCATGGTTCCGATCGGAAGAGGACAGCGAGAGCTGATCATCGGAGACCGTCAGACCGGAAAGACAGCGATTGCGCTGGATACCATCATCAATCAGAAGGGACAGAACGTAAAGTGCATCTATGTTGCCATTGGACAGAAGGCATCGACAGTTGCATCGATCGTTAAGACTCTCGAAGAGTTCGGCGCTATGTCTTACACGACCATCGTTGCATCGACGGCGAGTGAGCTTGCACCGTTACAGTATATTGCACCGTACGCCGGATGTGCGATCGGTGAGGAATGGATGGAGAACGGACAGGATGTTCTCGTTGTGTACGATGATTTAAGTAAGCACGCAGCGGCATACCGTACACTCTCCTTGCTCCTCAAGAGACCACCAGGACGTGAGGCATATCCGGGAGACGTCTTCTACTTACACTCAAGACTTCTTGAGCGTGCAGCAAGACTTTCCGATAAGCTGGGCGGCGGTTCCCTGACCGCGCTTCCGATCATCGAGACGCAGGCGGGCGATGTATCTGCCTATATCCCGACCAATGTTATCTCCATCACGGACGGTCAGATCTATCTTGAGACAGAGATGTTTAACGCAGGTTTCCGGCCGGCTATCAACGCAGGTCTCTCCGTTTCACGAGTAGGCGGTTCTGCGCAGATCAAGGCGATGAAGAAGATCGCGGCGCCGATCCGTACCGAGTTGGCACAGTACAGAGAGCTTGCAGCTTTCGCACAGTTCGGTTCCGAGCTGGATGCGGATACGACGGAGAAGCTGACGCAGGGCGAGCGCATCAAGGAGATCTTAAAGCAGCCGCAGTATCAGCCGATGCCGGTTGAGAAGCAGGTTATGATTATCTACGCGGCAACCAACAAATATCTGATGGATATTCCGGTTGCGGACATCCTTCCGTTTGAGAAGGCGCTGTTCGAGTATGTGGATACGAAATATCCGGAGGTTCCGGAAGCAATCCGCACTGAGAAGGTAATCAGCGAAGAGACAGAAGCGAAGCTCATAAAGGCAATCACAGAGTGCAAGGCAGAGTTCACAAAGTAGACGGCAGAAAGGCGGTGTGCGTATTATGGCCTCGATGAGAGACATAAAGAGACGTAAGAGCAGTATACAGAGTACACAGCAGATCACAAAAGCCATGAAGCTGGTGTCTACCGTGAAGCTGCAGAAAGCCAAGAACCGTGCAGAGCAGACAAACCCGTACTTCCAGTATATGTACCGGACAGTGACTTCCATGCTGGCGAAGTCCGGCACGATCAATCACCCGTATCTCAAGAAGGGTGAGAGTGACAAAAAAGCGGTTGTGGTCATTACCTCCAACCGTGGACTTGCCGGAGGTTACAACTCCAACATTGTAAAACTGGTGACCGGAAGCGAGGACATCACGACAGAGAATGCAAAAGTCTACGCCATCGGTAACAAGGGAAGAGAAGCTCTGGAGCGAAAGGGCTATGAGATTGCAGCAGATGGATCTTCGATTATGGAGTCCCCGTCCTATGAGGATGCGGCGGAGCTCTGTAAACAGATTTTAAAAGCCTATACGGACGGAGAGATCGGAGAGATCTATCTTGCGTATACGCATTTTAAGAATACGGTGAGCCATGAGCCGAAGCTCATCAAGCTTCTTCCGGTGGAGTTCGACGAGGACGAGATGCGGGAAGCGGCGGATGAGAAGGTGCTCATGAATTACGAGCCGAACGAGGAAGAAGCGCTGGATATGATCATTCCGAAGTATGTCACCAGCCTGTTTTACGGGGCGCTGGTGGAGGCGGTTGCGAGTGAGAACGGAGCCAGAATGCAGGCGATGGATTCTGCGACCAGTAATGCGGAAGATATGATCAGTGATCTGACACTCAAATTCAATAGAGCACGTCAGGGCTCTATTACGCAGGAACTCACGGAGATTATTGCGGGAGCTTCTGCGATATCTTAGGAGGCAGCAGTGCAAAAAGTTCCGGCGCCGGATGGCGGTGGAAGCGCGAAGCTGCATAGCAGGATTTGGTGATAGAAAATAACAGACAAGGAGAAATAGCGATGGCAAATAATAGAGGCAGTCAGGATTGCCCGGGTAAGATTACCCAGATTATTGGTGCCGTTCTGGATATCAAGTTTCCGGAAGGCGCGCTGCCGGAGATTAACGATGCAATCCGCGTTCCGTTAAAGAACGGTGGTGAGCTTGTCGTTGAGGCTTCCCAGCATCTGGGTGATGATACGGTCAGATGTATCGCCATGGGACCGACGGACGGACTTGTGCGCGGTATGGAGGCAATCGCCACGGGCGGACCGATCAGCGTGCCGGTCGGAGAGAATACGCTCGGACGCATGTTCAACGTTCTGGGTAATCCGATCGATGAGATCGACGCGCCGAAGGATGTCGAGCACTGGCCGATCCACAGACCGGCACCGGCATTCGAGGATCAGGCAACGTCGCAGGAAATGCTTGAGACCGGTATCAAGGTCGTAGATCTTCTCTGCCCGTATCAGAAGGGTGGTAAGATCGGACTTTTCGGCGGTGCAGGAGTAGGCAAGACGGTATTGATCCAGGAGCTGATCCACAACATAGCGACAGAGCATGGCGGATATTCCGTATTCACCGGTGTAGGTGAGCGTACCCGTGAGGGTAACGATCTCTACTACGAGATGAAGGAATCCGGTGTTATCGATAAGACGACCATGGTGTTCGGACAGATGAACGAGCCGCCGGGAGCGCGTATGCGGGTGGCACTTACGGGACTTACCATGGCAGAGTATTTCCGTGACAAAGGTGGAAAGGACGTCCTCCTTTTCATCGACAACATTTTCCGTTTTACACAGGCAGGTTCCGAGGTGTCCGCACTCTTAGGGCGTATGCCTTCTGCCGTTGGCTATCAGCCGACGTTACAGACGGAGATGGGTGCGCTCCAGGAGCGTATTACATCCACGAAGAACGGTTCCATCACATCCGTACAGGCAGTCTATGTACCGGCGGATGATCTTACGGATCCGGCACCGGCGACGACATTCGCACATCTGGATGCAACGACGGTTCTGGATCGTTCGATCGTAGAGCTTGGTATTTACCCTGCAGTGGATCCGCTTGGATCTACGTCGCGTATTCTGGATCCGCGTATCGTGGGTCAGGAGCATTTTGAGGTGGCGCGCGGTGTGCAGGAGATTTTACAGAAGTACAAGGAATTGCAGGACATTATCGCAATCCTGGGTATGGACGAGTTGTCTGAGGACGATAAGCTTGTCGTAAACCGTGCCAGAAAGATTCAGAGATTTTTATCCCAGCCGTTCTCTGTTGCAACACAGTTCACCGGTCTGGAAGGAAAATACGTTCCGATCACGGAGACGGTTCGCGGATTCAAGGAGATTCTGGAAGGAAAGCATGATGACATTCCGGAGAGTTACTTCTTAAATGCAGGAACCATTGATGAAGTGCGCGAAAAGTATAACAACGCACAGTAGCGGAAATGAGGATAAGCTATGGCAGACGAGAACAAAGTATTTGACGTGGAGATCATTACGCCGGATCGTGTCTTTTTCACGGGAACGGCGACGATGATCGAATTTAATACGGCTGCCGGAGAGCTTGGAGTGTATGCGCGGCATATTCCTCTCACAACGGTTCTTGCGCCGGGGGTTGTAACGATCCACAAGCAGGGCGAGGAGGATATCATTGCTGCGGTTCATTCCGGGTTTGCAGAGATCCTGCCGGAAAAGGTAACACTTCTTGCAGAGATTGCTGAGTGGCCGAACGAGATCGACAAGGCGAGAGCGGAGGCGGCAAAAGCACGCGCCGAGGAGCGTCTTGCCAATCGGACAGAGGCGATTGATGTCAAGCGTGCCGAGTTTGCGCTGCGCAAGGCGCTGGTGCGTATCGATATTGCCAGATAATAAAAACGGAAAGTCAGGGAAACCGGACTTTCCGTTTTTTGTGTGTATTTGCTCTTGGAAAAGATATCGGTCCTGGTATATACTTAGGGTGGAAACGGTAAAAACCATGCAGGCACCATGAATGGAGAGGCATATGAATTTTTACTTTACACGCCATGGCGAGACGGAATGGAATGTAAAAAAGAAGATACAGGGAACCACGGACATTCCGCTGGATGAGAAGGGAATACAGCAGGCGAAGCGGCTCGCAGAGACACTCTTAGAGAAGCAGCGAGACGGGGAACTTCATCTGGACAGAGTCTACACGTCGCCGCAGCTTCGGGCGGCAGAGACAGCCCGTTTTTCCGCGGAGGCGCTGGGCATCGACTGCATCCGGCTCTGGGATCTGCGCGAGATGGATCTGGGAGACTGGGAAGGCAGGAACTGGGATGAGATAAGGGAGACAGAAGCAGAGCGGCATCACATCTGGGATACCCACAGGAGGTTCTGCCATACGCCGGGAGGAGAGTGCTATAACGAGGTGCTGCGGCGCACGCTGGCTGCGCTGGAACAGATTCTGACGTGCGAGAAGGACGATGTGCTTGTCGTGACGCACAGTGCGGTGCTGATGGCACTGCGGTGCTATCTGGCAAACCGTCCGTTTGACGTGATGCGCGAGTACCGGACACGCAACACCGAGCTTGTGCGGGTGACGGAGGAGGAGATCCGGGAGGCAATCCGCCGCTACGGGAGGGCAATATGAGATACTAATTTTGTGAGGAAGGATGATTTCGTGGAGAAGTCAGCCTTCTTTTTATTTGTGTGTTTTATACAAATTTCGATGACGATTTTTGTGAACGATTTTGACGGAAAATGATTGACTGTGACTGGAAACGGAAATATAATGCAACTATAGAGATGAACGATTTTGAACGAATATGACGGAAAACGGAGAATAAATTATGCTGACAGAGGAAAGATTTGCAAAGATTTTGTCCATACTGGAACGTATGGGGAGTGTGACGGTTCAGCAGCTGATGACGGAACTTGATGCTTCTGAGTCTACCGTGCGAAGAGACCTGAATACGCTGGATGCAAACGGCCAGCTTGTCAAGGTACACGGCGGAGCGATTTTAAAGAATACGGTCTACAGTACCATCGATGATGAAGTGGTTCACCGCAAGGAGCAGAACCGGGAGGCAAAGGATAAGATTGCACGCTATGCGGCAGGGCTGATTACTGCCGAAGATTTTGTTTATATCGATGCAGGTACGACGACGGAGCGGATGATTGATTACATTGCAAACCGTCAGGCGGTGTTTGTGACGAACGCCATCGGCCATGCGAAAAAGCTGGCGGAGCATGGATGCAAGGTCTATATTCTGGGCGGTGAGTTCAAGGCGGTGACAGAGGCTATCGTCGGTGAGGAAGCCGTTTTTACACTGGATAAATACAATTTTACGAAAGGCTTCTGGGGAGCCAATGGTGTCAGCCGGCAGAGGGGATTTTCCACACCGGAGTTAAAAGAGGCACTGGTAAAACGGAAATCCATGGAGAATTGCAGAGACTGTTACATTCTGGCGGATGAGAGCAAGTTTTCCCAGATATCGAGCGTGACGTTCGCGCCGTTTGAGAAAGCAACTGTGATTACGACAGAGTTAAAACAGGAAATATACAAGGATTGTTCCAATATCATCAATATTGAGTGAGAGGAGATCTTAGGTGATGATCTATACGTTAACATTTAATCCGTCTTTAGATTACATTGTGACCGTTCCGAAGTTTACCTGTGGGATGGTTAACCGCACCACGGAAGAGATTATTTTCCCCGGTGGAAAGGGAATCAACGTATCCATGGTGCTGAAGAACCTTGGATTTGAGAATACAGCACTTGGCTTTTATGCGGGATTTACCGGTATGGAGCTGAAGCGGCTGGTGGCTGATAAGGGAATTCATGCTGAATTTATCCCGGTTGACAAGGGAATGACGCGGATCAATGTCAAGCTCCGGTCAGAGCAGGAGAGTGAGATCAACGGACAGGGTCCGGCGATCGCTGCTTCTGATATAGATAAATTATATGAAAAACTGGATGCACTGAAGGATGGCGACATACTTGTCATGGCAGGAAGTATTCCGGATGTGATGCCGCAGACGATGTACATGGATATCATGAAGCATCTGCAGGGCAGGAACTTAAAAATTGTGGTGGATGCCACGAGAGATCTTCTGGTAAATGTACTTCCGTTCCACCCGTTTTTAATTAAACCGAACAATCACGAACTGGGAGAGATTTTTGGCGTGGAGATCCACGAGAAAGAGGATGTTGTGACTTACGCGAAGAAGCTGCAGGAGAGGGGGGCCAGAAACGTGCTTATTTCGATGGCAGGAGACGGAGCGGTACTTGTTGCCGAGGACGGCTCAGTGTATCAGGCACAGGCACCGAAGGGAAAGCTGATCAATTCCGTCGGAGCCGGTGATTCCATGGTGGCAGGCTTCCTTGCAGGATATTTGGAGCATGGAACCTATGACAAGGCATTTCAGATGGGGGTATGTACAGGAAGTGCATCGGCTTTTTCTGAAGAGCTTGCAACAAAGGCAGAGGTACTTGATCTGCTGGAGAAGAACCAAAACTTGTTTTAATTTTGCGGCAAATGAGAATTGTAAAATGTGCGCAGATTAAATAGAAACCATTTAATATTATGGAGGAAGGATCATGAGAATTAGGGAATTGTTAGCGGTAGAGAGCATTGACCTGAATGCAAAAGCTGCAAGCAAAAAAGAAGCCCTCGATCACGCAGTGGATCTGATGGCGAGAAGTGGTAAGATCGGCGACGTCGAGACTTATCGAAACGGGGTATACGCAAGAGAGGAAGAGGGCACAACCGGTATTGGTGAGGGAATTGCCATTCCTCACTGCAAATCAGATGTTGTAAAGGCACCGGGACTTGCGGCAATGCGTGTTGCAGGCGGTGTGGATTTCCAGTCGCTGGACGGTGAGAAGGCAGACCTGATCTTTTTGATCGCTGCGCCGAACACCAAAGACAATGTGCATCTGGATGTACTCAGCAAACTTTCTGTACTACTGATGGATGAGAAGTTCACAAATGATCTTCGGAATGCAAAGAGCGTGGAAGAGTTTTTGCACGTCATCGATGTGGCTGAGAGCGCAAAGGATGCCGAGGAAGCCAAAGAGGCGCCGGCAAAGACTGAGACAAAGGGCGGCAGGCTGATCCTTGCAGTAACAGGATGCCCAACCGGTATCGCACACACGTATATGGCTGCAGAGAGCCTTGAGAAGAAAGCAGCAGAGTTGGGATGCCGCATCAAGGTTGAGACCAGAGGTTCCGGTGGAGCCAAGAATGTGCTGACCAGAGCGGAGATCGCTGAGGCGGATTGCATTATCGTGGCTGCAGATACACAGGTTCCAATGGAGCGTTTTGACGGCAAGCCTGTCATTGAGTGTAAGGTTGCAGATGGTATCAGCAAGTCTGAGGAACTGATTAAGAGAGCAATCAATGGAGATGCGGCTACATACCACGCATCTAATAAAGAAGCGGCAAATAGAAACGATGATGAGAAGGACAGCGTCGGACATCAGATTTATAAGCATCTGATGAATGGTGTATCCCATATGCTTCCGTTCGTTGTCGGCGGCGGTATCCTGATCGCACTGGCATTCCTGATCGATGGATTTTCCGTAGATCTGAATTCGCTTCCGATGGATCAGAGAAGTAACTTCGGTACGATCACACCGGTAGCGGCAATGTTTAAGTCGATCGGCGGCGCGGCATTCGGATTCATGCTTCCGATTCTTGCCGGTTTTATCGCAATGAGTATTGCAGACCGTCCTGGTCTTGCTGTTGGTTTTGTCGGCGGAGCGATCGCGGCAAATGGAACCTCCGGTTTCCTCGGAGCTCTCGTAGCCGGTTTCCTGGCAGGCTATGTAGTGCTTCTGCTTAAGAAGATCTGCTCAAAGATGCCGGAAAGCCTGGAAGGCATGAAGCCGATGCTGATTTATCCGGTGCTTGGTATTTTTATTACCGGTGTGATTATGACTTACGTGGTTGAGCCGCCAATCGGAGCATTAAACACTCTGATCAACAACGGACTCAACGGATTGAACGGCGCAAGTGCAATTCTGCTGGGCGCACTGCTCGGCGGTATGATGTCTGTGGATATGGGCGGTCCTGTCAACAAGGCAGCTTATGTATTCGGTACAGCATCCATCGCAGCCGGAAACTATAACATCATGGCAGCAGTTATGGTCGGCGGTATGGTTCCGCCAATCGCAATCGCTATTGCAACATTAGTATTCAAGAACAAGTTCACCGCGGAGGAGAGAAAGGCAGGACCGACAAACTTTGTTATGGGACTTTCCTTCATCACAGAGGGCGCTATCCCGTTTGCAGCTTCTGACCCGTTACATGTACTTCCGTCCTGTATCGTAGGATCGGCAGTCGCAGGGGCACTCTCCATGGCATTTAACTGTACTCTGATGGCACCGCACGGCGGAATCTTCGTATTCCCGACCGTCGGTAATCCATTCATGTATCTGGTGGCACTGGCAATCGGATCTGTGGTATCTGCGGTACTGTTAGGCGTTCTGAAAAAGAACGTGGCATAAATAAAGCTCCTTCTTATATTATTTGATGATATACCCATATACAAAAACCACCGGGCGGCATGCGAAAGTGTGCCGCCCCGGTGGTTTTTGTATATATAAATATAGACAGGAAAGAACGGTTGTGCTAAATTAAAAGAAAACCACGCAATGAGGACTTGACAGAAGGGGATGCTGGTATGGAAACAAGTGAGACAGTAAAAGAAATACGCAGCCGGACAGGGTTAAACAGAAAAGAGTTTTGTCAAAAATTTGGTATTCCGCTCAGGACGATGGAGGAGTGGGAGACAGGTAAAAGGATCCCGCCAGAATATATTCCAAGGATGCTGGCATACTATACGAGAAGTATAGATACAGACAATGCGAGGAATGAGATAAGAAATCACTATGACATTGTGAAAGATGCGGAAGGAAATAAAGTTGTCATTATCAATGATTTACGATTTAAAAGCAGAAGGAATATTGACTGGAATACAGTGGAACAGTGTTTAAAGGAATATGTTGGAAGCTGCGTGCAGATTTTAGAAACATCCGATGAGATTTATATCGGGAAAGATTTTCCGGATGAATATACGCATTCCAAAGATACGAAAAGCCTAAAGGGTGCAAATCGGCATGCAAAGGCAAATGCATCTCAGATTGTAGAACCAATGATAAAAATTGCCGCCGGTAAAACATTTGCGCCTAATTACGAGGAAAAACATGTGGCAGATGCAAAATATGGATGGTATCGTTATGATACACGTTTTGCAATACCTGTATACAACGATGAGGGAAATTTGTGCAGATATAATATCTTTGGCGCAAGGATTTTAATACGCCATGATGAAGATGGAAAAATGTATTTATACGATATTCTGAGAATAAAAAAAGAAACGAGCGAGCCGCTTGAGCAATAGCTGTACGGTCGAAAAACTCATTTCTTAGTTGTATTATAACAGGATAACTATAAAATGCAAGAAAAAATTTAGGACAGAGCAGGGAAAGAATAACACAGGAGGATTGCGATGAGTCAGTATTTATTGTTAAAACAGGGAACGATCCACAATGCCGTCGACGAGGAGGCATTTGTGGCGGATATTTTGATTGAGGATGGAAAAATAAAAAAGATTGCGCCTGTGCTGGAGGGCAAAGTCATCAATGAGGCGGCTGTCATCGATGCGATGGGGATCGATGTCTATCCCGGGTTTGTGGATGCACACTGCCATCTGGGGCTCGACGGTTATGCAGTCGGTTTTGCGGGGCAGGACTTCAATGAGCTTGGCGATCCGGTGACACCGCAGCTCTCGGCGGTGGACGCGATCAACCCGCAGGATGAGACTTTCCGCATGGCAAGGGAGGGAGGCGTTACCTGCGTGTCGACAGGACCGGGAAGCTCCAATGTGATCGGAGGAACCTTCTGCGTCATCAAAACGTATGGAAACCGCGTGGACGACATGATTGTCCGGGAAAAATCAGCCATGAAAATCGCATTCGGGGAGAATCCGAAGAACTGTTATAAGGAAAAAGGCGTCTATTCGCGCATGTCTGTGGCGGCAAAACTGCGGGAAGTGCTGCAGAAGACGATCATCTATGATAAAAAGCTGCGGGAGGCAGGCTGTGAGACAAGCTGGAATGAGATCAACCGCGGCAGCGGGGAGGGGCAGGTGGACATCAGCAAAATGCCAGCCTACGATGCAAAACTGGAAGCAATGCTGCCGGTCATCCGCGGGGAGATACCGCTGAAAGCGCATGCGCACCGGGCGGATGATATCTGCACGGCAATCCGCATTGCAAAGGAGTTCCATCTGGGGTTAAGGCTCGATCATGTGACGGACGGCGCGCTGATCGCAAAGGAATTGGGTGCGGAGCATTTTCCGGTGGCGGTCGGTCCGTCCTTTGGCCACGCGACGAAGTACGAGTTGAAGAACAAGGGATTTGAGACGCCTGCAATTCTGGCGGATGCCGGCTGCGAGGTGTCGATCATCACCGATTCGCCGGTCATCGAGGAGCGCTATCTGCCGCTCTGCGCAGGGCGGGCAATCTACAACGGCATGCGTGAGTTTGATGCGCTGCGGGCAATTACCATTCAGGCGGCAAGGCATATCGGCGCCGAAGATCGTGTCGGAAGCATTGAAGAAGGGAAGGACGCAGATTTTGTTCTGCTAAAAGGCACCCCGTTTTCGATTGACGCGCGGATATTATATACCATCATAAACGGAGAGATTGTCTATCAGTCCGGGGAGTAATGTGACGGTTATCTGAATGTTATGTGAAGTCTGTTATTTTTTCTGCGGTGGAACCGATAGCTATTTTGAGGAAAATGCAAAGGATGGCACAATTTCGGGAAGGAACCACCTCAGAAAGGAATTGGTTATGAAGGTCGAGAGTTCAAGTTACGAGGCATATCTGGAAGCACTGGAAGAGTGGAAGCAGAAGATGCAGGAGACCCAGGCCACACAGCAGAAGGAAGAGAACAGAGCCACGGACAGTTATGTGCCGGGCATCAGCCAGATGGACATGGACATTCCGATGCCGAGCAGCACTTACAATGCACAGGGGATGATGAGCGGAGAACGCCCGTCGATGCCGTCGATGCCGCCGCAGGAGACGGACGAGACGACGGAGAGCACACAGGTCACGGGAACGACAGAGACGCAGGGAACCGCAGCGACAGGAACAGAGGCATTGCTTGAGGAGTTGTCAGAGACATTCCGCGCAAATCCGGACAGCATCCTGATGAAGCTGGATGAATTGGGATTATCGCTGGAGGATCTAAGTGACGAGGATAATCTTGCATCACTTGCCACCGCAATGAACGAAGGAGCGGCAAATATGGGCTTGCCAACCATTGAAGATCTGGATTCTGCGGTAAGCACCCTGTATGAAAAGCTGTCCGCGAACTGGAGCAGCTACTTTGAAGTGGAGGAAGCATAGATCTCTTTTGGGGGATAAGTAATATTATAAGAAGATCACACCGTGGGATTTCAGATGGAAATGCAGATGGAATATTCGTTGGAGAAAAATGTGAGCATTTCTTCCGATCGAATGGTTGCATCAGATTCCGTGTCTCTTCCACGTTTGGACAATCCGACGGGTGCATGTCC
>OGUA01000634.1_pt1 | contig 13403 bp, 9 predicted proteins | sample 1573691 | NCBI WGS metagenome assembly OGUA01 (sample SAMEA2581925, study PRJEB24529) | metagenome | biome: Human gut stool | place: China | collected 2011 | reverse complement strand
CACGCCCCCAAGCTGGTGATTGCGGACGAGCCCACCGGCAACATCGACCCCGAGCTGAGCCTTGAGATGATGGAGCTTCTGGAGCGTGTCAGCGAGATGGGCATCACTGTGCTGGTGGTCACCCATGAGCACGAGCTGGTCCGTCACTTTGACCGCCGCGTGGTCACCCTGTCCGGCGGACACATCATCTCGGATGTGCCCACGGGCTCCATGATCCCCCACCCGCCCGTAGACCCGAAGGAACTGGAAATGGAGGTGTCGCTGGTATGATGAAACCTTCTACGTTCGGTTTCCTTGTGGTGCGCGGCGTGCGCAACCTGGGCAAGCACTGGGCCATGACCATTGCCTGCATCGCCTCCCTGAGCGTCTGTATGACCCTGAACACCTTTGCCACGCTGGCGGAAGTCAATGTGAACAGCATGGTGAACTATCTGGGCCAGCAGAACGAGATGGTGGTCTATGTGGACCCCGAAGCCGACGATGCCACCATCCAGTCGGTAGGGGAGCGCATCACTGCCACCCCGGGCGTGAGCCGGGTGCAGTACATGTCCAAGGAGGATGTGCTCAACCAGTACCGTGGGTACATGGCGGATTACGCCGTTCTGCTGGACGAATTTGAGAATGATAACCCCTTCAAGGCCAACTACCGTGTCTCTCTGGCAGACCTGAGCCAGATGCAGGCCATAAGCCAGAACTTCCAGAGCATCCCGGGCGTGTACAGCGTTACCGCCCCCATTGAGATGACCCAGACCTTTGTGGAGGTCCAGCGGGCCGTGACCAAGGTGGGCCAGATCGTGATCCTGGTGTTGATGGCGGTCAGCATCATCACGGTGGGCAGCACCATCCGCCTGAGCGTTTTTGCCCGCCGCCGCGAGATCGAGATCATGAAGTATGTGGGCGCGACCAACCACCTTGTCACCCTGCCCTTTTTTGTGGAGGGCCTGACCATGGGCCTGATCTCCGGTGCCATCACCTCGGTAGCCGGTATCTTCGGCTATGCCTACATCGTGCAGGCCTCCAGCACGCTGGGCGGGTTGTGGCAGCTGCTCATGGGCACCGCCATGGTGCCTGTGGATGCCGTCTGGCCTACCATCCTGACGTACAGTCTGGCCGGTGGTGCGCTGGTGGGTGCGCTGGGCAGCATGTTCTCCATCCGCAAGCATCTGAATGTGTAAGCGAAAGGAGCCTTCTCTGTGAAACAAGCAAAACACTCTGCGGGCTTCCGCCTGCACCTCATGTATACCCCCACCCACGCAAAGCCCGCCCCCGGGCACAGCCGGGCCATGCGCGCCGCCAGCCTGTTTCTGGCAGCGGCCTGCCTGCTGCTGAGCGTTTCGGTCTACCCGGCCACGGCGGCTACCAGCATGTCCAGCCTGCAGAACAAGCTGGATAAGCTCTCCCAGTCCATTGTACAGCACAAAAAGGAACTGTCCAATGCAAAAAAGAAGGAGCAGGCCGCCAAGGCGCTGGAATCGGAGCTGAAGGAAAAGGTCACGGTGGTCCAGAGCCAGATCAGCGTGCTGAAGGGCCAGATCGCCGAGGTGCAGAACAGCATCGGCGTTAAAGAGCAGGAGATCACCGCCAAGCAGAATGAGATCGCCCGGAAAGAGCAGGAGATCGCCGACCAGTGGGACGATTTCAAGAGCCATATGGCCGCGATGCAGGAGCTGCGGGACGGCGGCAGCGTTGCCATGCTGTCCGCGGTGAACGACCTGTATGAGCTGCTGACCTTCAACGAGGTCATGCAGGACATCTCCATCAAGGACACCGAGATCCTGGACAACATGAAGAACGCCAAGGAAGCGCTGGAAAGCGATAAGCTGACGCTGGAATCCCAGCGCAGCGAGCTGCAAAGCAAAAAGGCGGATCTGGATGCCCAGAACAGCCAGATGCGTGCCAAGCAGAACGAGCTCAACTCCAGCGTGGCCGCCGCCCAGATGAGCGCTGCCGAGGCGCAGCAGGCCCAGAAGGACGCGCAGGCCGCCATTGAATCGGACGAGATGAACTATGAGGCCGTCAAGAAGCAGATCCAGAAGATGATCGCCGCGGCCGCCGCCTCCAAGCCCACCCTGAGCTTTACCGGCTTCATCTGCCCGCTCAAGAGCTATAGCCGCATTTCCAGTGAGTACGGCTGGCGCAAGAACCCCGTTACGGGGGTCAACAAGCTCCACGCCGGTACCGACTTTGCCGCCCCGGGCGGCACGCCCATCTATGCAGCCGCCAGCGGTTATGTGCAGGTGGCGGGCTGGTCCAGCGGCGGCTACGGCAACTATGTCATCATCTACCACGGCAAAATGTCCGATGGCAACCAGTACAGCACCCTGTACGGCCACATGCGGTCGGTCGCCACCTCGGCGGGCAAGTATGTCCAGCAGGGTGAGATCATCGGCTATGTGGGCAGCACCGGCAACTCTACCGGCAACCACCTCCATCTGGAGGTCTGGAAGGGCGGCTCCAAGGCCAATGCCGTCAACCCCCGTGGTTATATCCCCATGAAATAATCTGCATTGTATCAAAGGAGGCCGTCAGGGCTTATGAAGGAAGAAAAACGCAAGCGCATCCTGCGCGTGGGCTGTCTGATCCTGGCAGGGATCTTTGCACTTTCCATGCTGGGCAGCGTGGTTATGATGCTGCTGGTCTGACAGAGGAGGGAAAAAGATGAACCGTAAGATATCGGTCGGCATGGCGGTCAGCATTGTCATCCTGGCCATGACCGTTACCTTTTCCATTACCATGCTGGTGGCGATGCGCCTGTTTGACAGCACCGTTTCCAGCGTGAAGGAAAAGGAGAGCATGTACAACAAGATCGCTGAGGTGGACCGCTATGTCCGCAGCAACGATTACTATCCCATCGATGAGACCACCCTCTACGACCGCCTGACGGCTGGCTACCTGCTGGGCACCGGCGATAAGTACGCCCGCTATTTCAGCGCTACCGCCTATACGGAGCTGATGAACACCCAGAACGGCACCCTGATCGGCATCGGCGTGGAGTTGGCTGTGGATCAGTCCGGCTATGCCAAGGTCATCAAGGTCTACGATGAATCCCCCGCCAAGGAGGCCGGCATTCAGGTCGGCAACTACATCACCGCTGTGGACGGCACCGATGTCAAGAGCATGAGCAGCGTGGATGCCATCCAGACCCGCCTGCGCGGCGAGAGCGGCACCACCGTCAATGTGACCTGGCTGGACAGTGAGGCCTCCGAGCATACCGCTGACCTGACCCACTCCGGCTACAGCTCCACCACCGTGGATTACCAGATGGTGCAGGGCAATGTGGGCTACATCCGGATCCGCCAGTTTGATTCCACCACCCCCAGCGAGCTGGATTACGCCATCCGCAGCCTGAGCGCCAGCGGCGCAGGCAGCCTGGTGTTTGACCTGCGTGATAACGGCGGCGGCCTGCTGGACGATGCCATCCAGTGCATTGACCTGATCGCCCCGGAGGGCACGCTGGCCTTTGCTGAGGACAAGAACGGCACCCAGACCCTGCTGGGCACCAGCACCAGCGAGTCCCAGATCGACCTGCCCGTTGTCTGCCTGGTCAACGGAAGCACTGCCAGCGCTGCGGAGCTCTTTGCCAGCAGCCTGCGCACCCTGAATGGTGCCCGTCTGGTGGGCACCACCACGCAGGGCAAGGGCACCATCCAGAGCAGTCCCCAGCGCCTGTCCGATGGCAGTGCCGTGGTGGTCACCGTGGCAAAGCTGGTCTGCGGCGATGGCAGCTGCTTTGACGGCACCGGCCTGACCGTGGATGTGGAGCGCCCCCTGACTGCAGACGAGCAGATCGCATACTATGATTACACTGTGGAGAACGACCCCCAGATCCAGCGTGCCGTAAGCACTGCCCAGCAGATGAGCGGCACCACCACCGTGAGCGGTGTCAACGAGGCGGCTTCCAGTGAAGCTGCAGACAGCGCCGCCGCTGAGAGCGTGGCGGAAGGGGACGCTGAGGCTGCATCTGCCGAGAGCACTCCGGCAGAGACCGCGCCCGCCGAAAGTGAAGCGGCAGGGGAGAGCACTGCATCCAGTAGTCAAGAATAAGAGAACAACCCTCTCCGTCAGCGCTGACGCGCTGCCACCTCTCCCGAAGGGCGAGGTCTTGGCAATTCATGCAAAGTTTGCGGTTTTGTCCAAAGCTCCCCCTTTGGGGGAGCTGGCGAGCGAAGCGAGACTGAGAGGGTTATTTTGGAAAAGAAAGGATAGAGCCATGCCCGAACTGACCGACCTGTCTTATGTGCGCGCCCTGTGCGAAAAATATGATTTTGCCCTCTCCAAGGGCTTTGGCCAGAACTTCATCGTCAACCCCGGCCTGCCCCCCAAGATCGTGGATGCCAGCGGTGTGGACAAGCGTTACGGCGTTCTCGAGATCGGCCCCGGCATCGGCGTGCTGACCCGGGAGCTGGCAAAGCGGGCGGCAAAGGTGGTCTCCATCGAGGTGGACGAGCGCCTGCCGCCCCTGCTGGCCGAGACCATGGCGGGCGTGGATAACTTCAAGCTGGTATTGCAGGATGTTCTGAAAGTAGACCTCCGCGCCCTCATCGAGGAGGAGTTCCCCGGGATGCCGGTGGCGGTCTGCGCCAACCTGCCCTACTATATCACAAGCCCTATTGTGATGAAACTGCTGGGTGACCGCCTGCCCATCGAGAGCCTGACTGTGATGGTGCAGAAGGAAGCTGCCGATCGTCTGGCCGCTGCCCCGGGTACCCGGGCCTCCAGCGCCATCAGCTGCGCGGTGAGCTATTACGCGACCTCTAAGATGATGTTCACCGCCGCCCCGGGCAGCTTTTACCCGGCCCCCAAGGTGACCAGCGCCGTGGTGCGGATGGAGATCCGCCCCACCCCCGCCGTGCAGGTGGAGGACGAGGAGGGCTACTTTGCCCTTGTGCGCGCGGCCTTTGGCCAGCGGCGCAAGACTGCGGCAAATGCCATTGCCGGCGGCCTGGGGATGCCCAAGGATGCCGTGACCGCTGCCATTGAAGCCGCCGGTTTCGATGCCCGAATCCGTCCCGAGGCCCTGACGCTGGAGGATTTTGCAAAGATCCAGAGCACACTGGCCCGGTGACTTGTTTTAATAATTCGGTTTTCCAAAAGCAGGGGCTCTTCGCAAAGCGTGGAGCGCCTGCTCTTTTAGAATATAAAGCAAAAATACAGTGTCTTTTTGACGAGAACAATTCCGGTTGTTTTGTCTGTGGCATTGTTTGTTAAATTTCCTGCACGCTTTACCATCTAAAAGCAAATATATTTCATCGTTTTTGCGCGGCAGACTATTTATGTTGCAGAAAAAGCTGTGTGTGCTCCATTGAAATTTATTTCATCTCCATGCAGAGTGCGACTTTCTTTTAGAAGAAAAAGCGATTTCCATTCCATTGACAACTATTTATTTCGATGGTACAATATATGTCGTGTTAAGGATTTTACGGGAGGAGCACAGACGCAGACAGAGGGGTCTGTTTCTGCGCTCTTTTGTATTCCCTGGCAATACAGGATTCAAAAAACCTCCGCAGAATAGTGGGAAAACAGCAGGACATCCCGCCCTGCACCATGCACTGAAGCACGGAATTATTATAGGGAGGAAAACACAATGAACAACAACTACGAGTCTCATGCAATCAGCCGCCGCAGCTTTCTGAAGGCTTCCGGTGTCGTTGGTGCCGCCGGCATTCTGGCCGCCTGCGGCGGCAACTCTGGCAGCAGCTCCACCGCTGCTTCCTCTGGTGCTACCAGCGCTCCCAACACCACCGGCGCTACCCCGCTGAAGGAGTTCATCTCCTGGGAGAGCACCAACCGTGAGCTGGAGAGCTGGAACATGCTGTACAGCCAGATGGCTTCCGACATGAATGTCACCACCAACCTGTGGGAAGGCCTGCTGAGCTTTGACTGCTACGGCAAGGCTGTGCCTTCCGTGGCCAAGGAGTGGAGCCACAATGAGGACTCTTCCGTTTGGACCTTCAACCTCCGTGACGATGTGGACTGGGTGGATGTCAACGGCGAAGTCAAGGCTCACCTGACCAGCAAGGACTTCCTGGTTGGCTTTGAATGGGTGATGAACGCCATCAAGAACGAGGCCAACAACACCTCCATGCCCAACGAGACCCTGACCGGTGCTGCTGATTACTATCAGAAGACCAGCGATATGGGCGATGCTGCTGCCGACCTGACCTACCAGGATATGCTGGACGCAGGCGTGGGCGTTGAGGCTCCGGATGATTACACCCTGGTCTTCACCTGCAAGGACCCCTGCCCCTACTTCGATACCGTTGCTGCCTACACCAGCTTCTACCCCGCCTCTGAGGATCTGATCAACGAGCTGGGCGTTGAGGGCTTCCGTGCCTGCGATTACACCAACATGTGGTACAATGGTCCCTATGTGGTGGAGGAGTTCATCAGCCAGAACACCAAGAGCTACATCCCCAACCCCAACTACTTTGGTGCAAACGATGTGTCCCGCTTCGACCGCTTCACCGTTACCATGATCAGCGACGGCACCGTTACCTTCCAGCTGTATCAGAACCGTGAGCTGGACGAGATGGATGTGGGCGAGAGCACCCTGACCACCATCCAGGCTGATCCCAACAGCGAGTACAATCAGCAGCTGTGCGAGAAGCGCCCCAAGAAGTTCAGCTACCAGATGCACTTCAACTACCAGAAGAACAACGAGGACGGCACCCCCGACGACAACTGGAACAAGGCGATTGCCAACACTGCTTTCCGTCAGTGCTTCTACAAGGGCCTGGAGATGACCAACTGGTATGCACGTACCAACAAGATCAACCCCCTGAAGTGCGAGAACGATTACTACACCATGCCCGGTGTCTGCTACAACACCCAGGGCCAGGAGTACTCCACCCTGGTTGCCAAGGAGATGGGCTTCGACAAGGAAGCATACGATGGCAAGACCATGATCCGTCTGCGCGCCAACAACGGCGACATCGCTGACCTGAAGAAGCAGGCCATGGACGAGCTGAGCGCCATCGGCGTTACCTTCCCTGTCCACGCTGCTTACTACATCATCGCCGCCAACTCCACCGCTCTGGACAACGCAACCGTGCTGAAGCAGTGCTTCACCGACAGCTTCGGCGATGACTTCATCGTGCTGGACATCAAGACCTTTGTTTCTTCCCTCACTCAGGAAGTCCGCAATCCTCAGCTGCAGAGCTTCGTCATCAACGGCTGGGGCGCTGACTTCGGCGATCCCATCAACTTCGTTGGTCAGGAGATCCTGCACGACGACAACGCTTACTACAGCTGGTACTACTCCAACATCGCCAAGGTCGTTGAGGCTGGCCCCGCTGACTGGCAGAAGGATCTGGTGGCCTGCTACGAGGAGTTCACCGATCTGGTCAACACCGCAAAGGCCATCGTTGATGATACCGATGCCCGCTACGCTGCCTTCGCAAAGGCTGAGGCCAGCATGCTGAACAACGTTCTGGCCTGCCCCTGCTACTTCGAGGTTGCCTGGACTCTGACCCACGCCAACGAGTACAGCAAGATCAACGCTGTGTATGGTCCCTGCAACTACAAGGCTGTGAACTGGGAGACCAGCGAAGAGGCTTACACCACCGAGCAGTACGAGGAGTTCGCCGCTGCATTCGACGCAGCTACCAAGGCTTAAGTTCCCCGTTTCCCCGCCCGAAAGGGTAGAAATAAAAGTTAAGGGTTCGATAACATGTTAAAATACACGGTTAAGCGGCTGCTCCAGTCGCTTGTCACAATCTTTCTGATCGCAACAGCAGTTTTCCTGATGATGCGCTGCCTGCCGACGGACTACTACTTCACTGAGGAACAGCTCATGAAGTTTACCGATCAGCAGAAGACCGCCGCTCTGGAGGCTGCTGGCCTGACCGATCCCATCCCCACCCAGCTGGTCAAGTTCTACAACAGCCTGCTGCATCTGGACTTCGGCACTTCCCGCCGCATCCAGAACGGTGCCTCCGTCGTGAAGGTCATCGGCAAAAAGTTCGGCGTCTCCATGCGCCTCGGCCTGATCTCCGCCGGCATCTCTCTGCTGGTGGGCATCATGCTGGGCATCCTGCAGACCGCCTTCAAGGACAAGGTCTTTGACTGGATCGGCACGGCCTACACCGTGTTCGTCAACGCGGTCCCGTCGCTGGTGTCGTATTCTCTGGTGCTGGTCTTTGGTTCCAAGTACCTGGGATTCCCCACGCTGTATTCCACCCGCAATGTGAGTGCTTCCAGCGTGCTGCCCATCACCTGCCTTTCGCTGGCATCCATTGCAGGCTATGCCCTGTGGACCCGCCGCTACATGGTGGATGAGCTGACCCGTGACTATATCAAGCTGGCCCGTGTCAAGGGCCTGAGCTCCCGCGAGATCATGTTCAAGCATGTTCTGCGCAACGCCATGGTCCCCATGGTGCAGTATATCCCCCAGTCCATCCTGCTGACGGTCGGCGGCTCTCTGCTGATGGAGCGGTTCTTCTCCGTTCCCGGCATGGGCCCCCTGCTGACGGATGCCATCCAGCGCTATGACCTGAATGTCGTTCAGACCCTGGTCATCCTCTACGCTGTGCTGGGCATCGTGGGCGTGTTCCTGGGCGATGTGCTGATGATGGTGGTTGACCCCCGTATTACTCTGACCGGAAAGGAGGAGGCTCGCTGATGGCTAAGGCATCGGATTTTGAGGGCAAGAAGCCCGAAGAACTGTTCTACTTTGTGGATTATTCCCCGGAAGAAGCTGAACGCATCGGCTACTCCAACTATTCCTACTGGGGTTCTGTCATCCAGAACTTCCTCAAGCAGAAGGTCGCTGTCTTCTGCCTGATCCTGTTCCTGGCGCTGACGGTGTTCTCCTTCATTGCGCTGAGCATTGGCAAGTATCACTACACTACCCTGATCTCTGATTCCAGCAAGGCTTTCATCAAGCCCAACAGTGAGTACTGGTTCGGTACCGACAACCTGGGCCGTGACTACTGGTGCCAGGTGTGGTATGCCACCCAGGTTTCCATCCGTCTGGCTCTGGTGGTCGCCGTGGGCGAGAGCATCGTGGGCGTGATCTTCGGCCTGATCTGGGGCTATGTGCGCAGTCTGGACCGCTTCTTCACGGAGCTGTACAACCTGATCGACAACGTGCCCTATATCATCTATATGACCCTGATCGCCCTGATGGTGGGCCAGAGCTTCTGGATCATGGCCATCTCCATGATCGCCATCAACTGGCTTTCCATGGCACGCCGTGTCCGCAACATGGTGTTCATGTTCCGTGACCGCGAGTACAACCTCGCGTCCCGCTGCCTGGGCACCCCGCTGTGGCGCGTGCTGACCAAGAACATCCTGCCGTATCTGGTCTCCGTTATCATCCTGCGTATGGCACTGTCCATCCCGGGCACCATCAATCTGGAATCCACGCTGTCCTACCTGGGCCTGGGCCTGGGCATCGACACGCCTTCTCTGGGCCTGATCCTGAGCAAGGTGCGCGGCTTCTTCCTGGATTATCCGTACCTGCTGGTTTTCCCTGCATCCATCGTGTCCATCATTTCCATTTCTTTCTATATCATGGGCAACGCTTTGTCGGATGCGGCTGATCCGCGCAACCACGTTTGATAGATTGGAGAGAGAGACGTAAATGGATAGACAACCGATTATCTCTGCCAAAGACGTGGAGATCACTTTCAGCCTGCGCGGCCGCAAGCTGAACGCCATCCGCAAGTGCTCGCTGGACCTGTACGAAGGCGAGACCCTTGCCATCGTGGGCGAGTCCGGTTCGGGCAAGTCCGTATTCACCAAGACCTTTGTGGGTATGCTGGATGCCAACGGTAAGATCACCGGCGGCTCCATCATGTTTGAAGGCCGCGATATGACCAAGTTCACCGAGAAGGATTGGCTGGGTGTCCGCGGCAAGAAGATCGCCATGGTCATGCAGGATCCTATGACCAGCCTGAACCCGCTGAAGAAGATCGGCAAGCAGATCCAGGAGAGCATTGAGCATCACCAGGGTCTGAAGGGTGAGGAAGCCAAAAAGGCTGCCATTGAGATGCTGGGCAAGGTGGGTATCCCCGACCCCGAGCGCCGGTACGAGCAGTACCCCCACGAGTTCTCCGGCGGTATGCGTCAGCGTGTCGTCATTGCCATTGCAGCGGCCTGCCGCCCGCAGGTCCTGATCTGCGACGAGCCCACCACTGCACTGGACGTGACCATTCAGGCACAGATCCTGCAGCTGATCCGCGACCTGCAGAAGGAGCTGGGCATGTCCGTTATCTACATCACCCATGACCTGGGCGTTGTGGCAAACGTGGCAGACCGTGTGGCCGTGATGTATGCCGGCCAGATCGTGGAATACGGCACCGTGGAGGAGATCTTCTACGACGCATGGCACCCCTACACCTGGGCTCTGCTGCAGGCTCTGCCGCAGCTGGGCACCAAGGGTGAGGCCCTGCCCAGCGTGGATGGTACTCCCCCGAACCTGTTCAACGAGATCAAGGGTGACGCATTTGCGCCCCGCAACAAGCATGCGCTGGCAATCGACTTTGTGCAAGAGCCTCCGTTCTTCCAGGTGTCCGAGACCCACGCCGCAAAGACCTGGTATCTGGACCCGCGCGCTCCCAAGATCGAGCGGCCGCACTCCATCCAGAACCTGCGTGAGAAAATGGGAAAGATGGGAGGCGCCAACTTAAATGGCTGAACGCGAAAAGCTGATTGAGCTGAAAGACCTTCAGATCACCTTTGGCTCCGGTAAGAAGAAATTTGTTGCTGTCGATCATGTCAACTTTGACATCTATAAGGGCGAGACCTTCTCGCTGGTCGGCGAGTCCGGCTCCGGCAAGACCACCATTGGCCGTGCCATCTGCCGCATCAACCCGACCTCCGGCGGCGACATCTTCTTCAAGGGCCAGAAGATCAACGGCAAGATCTCCAAGGAACTGGACAAAGAGGTCATCCGTAAGATCCAGATGATCTTCCAGGACCCCATGGCTTCGCTGAACGAGCGCGCCAAGGTGGAGTATATCATTGCTGAGGGCCTGCTGAACCATCATCTCTACAAGGATCAGGATGACCTGCACGAAAAGGTGATGAACGCCCTGCATGAGGTCGGCCTGCTGCCGGAGTTTGCATCCCGCTTCCCCCATGAGTTCTCGGGCGGCCAGCGCCAGCGCATCGGCATTGCCCGTGCTCTGGTCATGGAGCCGGAGTTCATCGTGGCCGATGAGCCCATCTCTGCACTGGATGTCTCCATCCGTGCACAGGTGCTGAACCTGCTGAACGAGATGAAGAAGAGCCGCGGCTTGACCTACCTGTTCATTGCACATGACCTGTCGGTGGTCCGGTTCATCTCGGATCGTATCGCCGTTATCAGCAAGGGCCGCATCGTGGAGCTGGCTGAGGCGGAGGAGCTGTTCCTCCATCCGCTGCATCCCTACACCAAAGCCCTGTTGAGCGCGGTCCCCATCCCTGACCCCAGCCTGGAAAAGCACAAGAAGCTGCTGGTCTATGACCCCTCGATCCACGATTACAGCGTGGACAAACCGGTCTGGGAAGAGATCGCAAATGGCCACTTTGTGTATGGCAACCAGCGTGAGCTGGAAGGCTACCGCAAGGAGTATGAAAGCTGAACCGCTTTCCTGTATTTTAACACAATGACCCCGCCGTGCTGGGAGCTTTCCCGCGCGGCGGGGTTTTGTGCTGCCATGGAGAGAAAAAAGAACCGGACGCTTCAAAAACGTCCGGTTCTGCTTTTGCGATTGGTTATTGGTCCACTCGATCAGGCCTGAGCGGCTGCGTCAAATGCAGCAGCAAACTCATCGTACTGTTCGGTGGTGTAGGCTTCCTCACTGGTCTCCCAGTTCACAGCCTTGTAGTTGCAGGGACCATACATTGCGTTGATCTTGCTGTACTCATTGACGTGGGTCAGGCACCAGGTGATATCGTAGACGGTGGGGAAGATCAGGTTCTCGTCCAGGAAGTAAGCCTCGGCCTTGGCAAATGCTGCGTAGCGTGCATCGGTGTCGTCAACAATGGCACGGGCCTCGTTCACCAGATCGGTGAACTTCTCATAGGCAGCCACCAGCTCGGTCTGGTAGCTGGCGGGACCATTGTTCACAATGCCTGCAATGTTGGTCATGTTGCAGCTGTAGTAAGCGTTTTCATCGTGAATGATGATCTGGGTCAGGAAGTTGATGGGATCGCCGAAGTCAGCGCCCCAGCCCATGTGGGTGAAGCTCTGCAGCTTGGGAGCCACGACTTCCTTCATGGTGGAAGACACGAAGGTGTTGACATCCAGCACGATGAAGTCGTCGCCGAAGCTGTCGGTGAAACACTGCTTCAGGACGGTGGCGTGGTCCAGAGCGGAGGTGGAGCCGGCCAGAACGTAGTAGGAGCAGTGGACAGGGAAGGTGACACCAATGGCGCTCAGCTCTTCCATAGCCTGCTTCTTCAGTTCGGTGATGTCGCCGTTGTTGGCGCGCAGACGCTTCATGGTCTTGCCATCGTAAGCCTCGCCGTCCAGACCCATCTCCTTGGCCACCAGGTTGGTGTAATCGGTGCCATCAGAGGTGTAGCACAGGCCCTTCATGGTGAAGAAGTCGTTCTCACACTTCAGGGGATTGATGGGGTTGTAACGGGCGAAGAACTTGTTCAGCACCATGCCCTTGGAGAAGCACTGACGGAACGCCTTGTTGGCAATGGCCTTGTTCCAGTTCTCATCGGGGGTACCGTCGGTGTTCATTTTGTCGTAGTTGAAGATGAAGCAGTAGCTGAACTTCTTGGCACGCTTCTCGCACAGCTGCTGATTGTACTCGTTGGAAGGGTCGGACTGAATGGTGGTGATGCTGCTCTCGCCCAGATCCACCTCGTCCAGCTCGCGGTTCTGATACAGCTGCAGGCTGATGGCACCATCGCTGATCATGGTGACAGTGAAACGCTCAAAGCGGCTGACGTTGGCAGCATCGTAGTAGTTGGGGTTGGGGATGTAGCTCTTGGTGTTGCCCTGGATGTACTCCTCCACCATATAGGGGCCGTTGTACCACATGGTGGTGTTGTCGCAGCCACGGAAGCCATCGATACCCAGCTCCTCGATCAGAGCGGGAGCCACGGGGTAGAAGCTGGTGTAGGCAGCAACGGTATCAAAGTAGGGGCAGGCGTTGGGGCAGGTGAACACCAGAGTGTAGTCGTCGGGAGCCTCGATGCCCACGCCTGCGTCCAGCATATCCTGATAGCGCAGGTCGGCAGCGGCCGCGCCCATATCCTTGGTCTTCTCGTAGTACTCCTCAGCGCCCACGATGTACAGGGTGGGCATGGAGGTGTTGTTGGCCTCGTTCTTGGAGGCGTTCAGCACCCACTCCAGACCGACCAGAAAATCGGTGGCGGTGATGTGCTCCTTCACCTCGCCGTTGCAGTCCACCCAGTTCTCCTCACGCAGGGTGAAGGTCCAGGTCAGGGTGTCGGCATCC
>OGUA01000628.1_pt1 | contig 13492 bp, 16 predicted proteins | sample 1573691 | NCBI WGS metagenome assembly OGUA01 (sample SAMEA2581925, study PRJEB24529) | metagenome | biome: Human gut stool | place: China | collected 2011 | reverse complement strand
TCGGAGCTAGAGCTAACCTTGCTAAGTGCTTACTTTACGCTATCAATGGTGGTGTGGATGAAAAAGATGGTAAGCAGGTTGGACCAGCTTACAAGCCTATTACATCAGAATATCTTGATTATGATGAAGTTATTGAAAAGTTCGATGTTATGATGGATTGGTTAGCAGACCTTTATGTTAATACACTTAACCTTATCCAGTATATGCATGATAAGTACTACTATGAAGCAGCAGAGATGGCTCTTATTGATACAGATGTTAAGAGAACATTTGCTACAGGTATTGCTGGTTTCTCTCATGTAGTAGATTCACTTTCAGCTATTAAGTATGCTAAGGTTAAGACAGTACGTGATGAAGAAAAGGGTATTGTTGTTGATTACCAGATTGAAGGCGACTTCCCTAAGTATGGTAACGATGATGATAAGGCAGATGATATAGCTGTATGGCTTCTTAGAACATTCCTTGAGAAGATTAAGAAGAGACATACTTACAGAAATTCAGAGCCTACAACATCTATCCTTACAATTACTTCTAACGTAGTTTATGGTAAGTATACAGGTACAATGCCTGACGGACGTAAGGCTGGTACACCATTATCACCAGGAGCTAACCCAAGCTATGGTGCTGAACAGAATGGTCTTTTAGCTTCACTTAACTCACTTACAAAGCTTCCATATGAGTGGGCATTAGATGGTATTTCTAATACACAGACAATGAATCCGGATGCTTTAGGTCATAATGAAGAAGAAAGAGTTGCTAACCTTGTAAACGTTATGGATGGATACTTCGATCAGGGTGCTCATCACCTTAACGTAAATGTATTCGGTAAGGATAAGTTACTGGATGCTATGGAACACCCAGAAAAGCCAGAATATGCGAACTTCACAATCCGTGTATCTGGTTACGCTGTTAAGTTCATCGACCTTACAAAGGAACAGCAGATGGATGTAATTTCTAGAACATTCCACGACAGAATGTAATCTGGAATTCTGAAAACGCCGTAAATACAGTGTTTATGCGAATTTGAGATAATATCAAGTTATCGTAACTTATCATAATTTGGTGTAAAATCTTAATTAATTGGTGTAGTAAATCCGTAATGTTTTTTTATAGCGTTTTGAAGACTGTTGATTGAAGCTTAACGCATTAACTGGTTTCCACGCGCTGTTTGACGTATCTCTTACTTGTAGCGCGCTCGGTACTCGTGCGTTAACGTAGCCTGTAAACATGTCTTTGCCTGCGGCAACAATATTAATATCTTGTTCGTTTGCTTCAATGTAATTATTACCATAAAGAATCGTTCTCTTCCCATTCATATTTAATGCGCCGGTCATCGTGCCGCCCGCCAACGGCAGATAACTATGTGTATGATTGGCAGTTGCAAAATCGGTTTTATTTGCAGTTGCCGCAGTTCCGAATGCTCCTTTGTTACAGTATGTTAAATTTGACGATGAACCACTATATGCACCGTTCCAATATGCTATAAAAGCCATATCAGGGACATATTTCTGGTCAGAAGTAACGTTTTGCCATCCCGATGCTCCTACTGATGTTAGAGTTCTAGTAGCTTTTGCCGTTGCTGTGCCTAGAGATGGTTTATTTTTAATCATCGCATCACCAGAGGTTGCGTTCCAATCTGGTTGTGGTCGCCATGTGTTCGTGTCCGTAAATTTTGCGTTTGCCGGTACATCTGAATTGACAGTATGCCCATTTACTTTTGCGGTATTTCCTGCACTTTCTGCATAATTTACGCTAAAATTACTAGGATTGTAAACATACATGTCTTCTCCGTTTTCACCGCCCCATAGCCACGAAGGTTGTCCGGTTTTGCCCGCCCAGTTAAACGTCATCGGGTAGCCTGCATTGCCATTCCTTCCTAAATGTGCAGCATTGTTTGCCGCCGGAACTGTCCCCAGCCAGTTTACAAACGTATCTTTTGTTACATCTTTAATTTTGGCTTTTACGGTATCATCATCTCCGCTAGCATAGCAAGCCACAGCCAAAATCTGGTCTTCGTTCAACGCAGAACCTACCCAACCGACTTTGATTTTTTTTGATGTATCGTTGTAATCACGAATAGGCAACGCACTTTCTAAGTCTTCTGTTGAAGGAGTATAACCCAAAATATCGCAAATGCCTTCCACCGTAATCCTTTGACGCTCTTTCAATGACATCTCTAGCATTCGTACTTTTTGTGTCATCTCCACTTTCATTAAATTGAGTATTAAATTTATTTTCAGCGGTGCGAGCTTGAGATTTTAATTCTTCTTCATTTGCCTGTTTTAATTTTTCGATTTTTTCATCTAATAAAGCATTTTGATATTGAAGGTTATCAATTTCTGCTTTTTGTGCTTCTGTAATTGTACCGTTGCTTTGAAGTTCTTGTAATTCTTCAATTTTCTTTTTGTTTGTTTCAATTTCGGAATTGTAATCTGATATTGATTTCTCATTATCTGATATTGTTTGTTCAGATTTTTCAAGAGCTTCATTATATTTATTGACTGCTGTTGTTCCATCAGCCCAGTCTTGAAATGCATTTACACCTTTTATTGCAGCAGCAACAAGGGCAAGAGTAACAGCCATACCAGTTAAGCCAGGATGAGCTTTTAAGAAAATAGATACATCTGAAACAAGACTTTTTATTTCAGTACCAAGACCTTTTATTGCAAGCTTTAAATTACTAGAGGTTACCGTTGCTCCAAGTTGAGAGGTTGATAAGGCGTTAGTTTGTGTTATTGCCGCCAATTCTGCAACTGTTGTTTCCAAAGTAGCTCCTGCAAGCCCTTTTGTAGAAAGAATTGCTTCAATTTCTATTTTATTTAAATTTGTATTTGAAATTGCAGCTTTAACTGATTCAGTCGAATAATTTTTCATTGCTTCAGCTAAATGATACCCTAACGAAGCATGTTCGTTTAATGTACCACTTAAAGAAGAATATTTATTGATAATATTTTCTATATCTTTTACTGCATTTAAAGACTCTCCAACTGTTTTTAATTGCATTTAAGTTAATAGTATGATAAATTAATATTATCAATTTTATATGGAGACCAGCTATGAAAAGTCAACCATAAATTAGCAAAAAATTTCTTTTTCATATCGGTGGTAAAAAAGGGTAACTTTAATAGAGCTCCCTTAGGGTGCTTTTTCAAAATCTATCGATATTGGTATACAGACCTCTTATTCGAGGTTAAAATCTACTTCGTCAGTGAGCATCTTCCGGATGACTCTGACAAGCTTGCCGGCACAATGCCCAAGTGCATTGTAGTGAGACCGGCCTTCAGCCCTCTTGGCATTGTAATAAGCCTCGAAGGTAGCGTTGTTTCTAACAACGTTCCAAGCTGCATTAACAAGAGCGTATCGTAATACGCGCGAACCGCGTTTGGACATACGAGTTGTCTTAGCCTGAAAGTTACCAGACTGATAGACAGATGGATCCAGACCGGCGAAAGCAAGCAGCTTGTTCGGATTGGAGAAACGGTGAATATCACCTATTTCACCAAGGATCATTCCACCATTGATATATCCGATACCAGGAATGGTCATGATGACAGAATCGTTGAATCTCATGATATCCGTCATCTCAGCTTCAATCTTTTCTGATTGGCTATCCAGTAACTCGATTTGTTGAATGGTTTGAGTTATCTGAATAGATATAGCGCTGTCGTTTGCACCGACAGACTTCTGTGCGAGAACTCTTAATTCTTTGGCCTGCTCTTTGGTAAAGTGTCCGTGCGAGTTCACTTTGAGCAGATTTGCCAGATGAGTCATATGCATGGAAGCAATCTCTTTAGGAGAAGGTGCTTCTTTTAATAAAGCATAGACAGCGTGCTGATGCAGACCGGATTTAAAAAAGTATTGAATCTTCGGGAAAACCTGATCAACATAGGTTGTTAGCTGGATTTTCAATCGGGTGCGTTGCTTAATGGTTTTCTGCCGAAAGCGCCCCAAGGCCTTAAGATCCATCATATCGAGATCAAAAAAGGTAATGAATCTGAGGTCATCCTGCATCATAAGAGTTTTAGCAATAACAAATGTGTCGACCTTATCTGTCTTTGTTTTACGAACATTGTTCTTACGCATCTGACAGGTTTTGATGGGGTTCAACACACACACTTGGTAGAACTCAGCAACAAGGTATCGAACAAGGTTGTCACCGTAGTGTGCCGTCGACTCAAGACCGATGATGATGCTGTTCTTATCGAATGATTCGAGTTTAGAGACCAGCAGTTGGAAGCCATCAGCGTCGTTTGTGAATTTGAACGGCTCAATGAGTATTTCACCGTCCGAAGAAATCGCAGCGGCGAAATGGTTAAGTTTGGCAATGTCAATGCCTACAAAAATTTTCATGAGGTTGTACCTTCCTTTCCTAAAGTCTGATACCATGATGTCCACCATCGATTATCATCGTAGACTTGATAGAAATAAGTACTCTGAGTGAAAAACACTCCGGCAACATCCAGCTGATAAACAATTCAGATAAAGGTAGCGGCAATACACTCCAGTTGAGTAGTCAAGCTACAGAAAATAAATCAAAAGTCCATAGTATCTGAATTGTATTGAACCACGATATTAAAAGAAAGGAAAGTGTGGTAATTAACTTCCTAATTATCATACAAGGTAAATATGAAAAAAGAGCAAGATTATTATGATTCTTTCGATGAAAAAAGTGGAAATGGTTTTCTTGTAGTTGGTGGTATTATTTTTGGCGTTTTTATTTTAATTATATCAATAATTGAATTAACACAAGGACAAATTGGATGGTTTGTTTTTCTTTGTATGTATGTGATTTTTCTAAGTATAGTAGTATATATTAATAAAAAAAGTAGTAAACTATCAAATAATTTCATTCCTTCTAACAAAACAAAAGAACAGCTTATGGATGAATATGTAATAAAAAATAAAATTAAAGAGCAACAACTAGAACAAGCCAGAAGATATCAAGTCAACGTCCAAGCACAAGAATTATTAAACAAACCTAAATGTCCTACCTGCGGATCTACAAATATCCGTAAGATAGGTGGTATAGAACGTGGAACTTCAATAGCGGCATTTGGTATCTTTAGTAAGAAAATTAATAAGACTTTCAAGTGTAATAATTGTGGATATACTTGGTAAACATATGTTCCGAATGGAAAAATATTTCTCAAAGTAGTATGATAGTGTCATCAAATTACAAGGGAGGAATTTTACTATGATACCAAACAAAGAATGTATGAAAGCTATTTTAAAATTTGTTTCAGAAAATGCAAAAGTCAAAGTTGATGATATGGCATTTCACAACATTACCGTAAGCACACTTAATGTATCAATGATACTTGAGCAAATGTCCAAAGAAGGAAAATATACAATCGAAGAGATTGCATATAACTTCCTTCAATGCTATTACAACGGACTTATTAATGCTAATATAAACTTCCAACAGAATATGATTCAATCATCAACAAGTGACATCCTCGGAATCACATTCGCTGGAATTGGCTTTATGAATCAGGATTAGCAAATACATCCCTACCTGTAAGTTTTTCATAATCGGCAATAGAGATTAATGTTGCATAATCTGACATCATGTTTATAACACAAGTTAATAATTTGGTGGCTTGGCTTACGGTCAAGCCTTTTTCTTTGATGTACTGTAAAATATCTTTTCGCATTTTATCTTGTTCATCACTATTAAAATTTTTTAATTCACCTTGATATAAAGCTTTTTCTGTTTCTGTCATTATTTTTACCTCCGTAATAATTTTATAATGGATACTAGATTATTTGTTGAAAAATATGCTAAAATAAAAAAGAAAATCATCTATTCAACACATCCAAGAATAATTTTAGCAATACATTTTGCATTATGAAAATCTAAATCTTCAATAATACTTTTTGCCAAATCAATGTTAAAATACTGCAAAGTTGCTATTTCTTTATCTGTTGGGTCATTTTTATGCTCAAGAGCTGCATTGAATTTATTACAAGTTTCTATAATATTTTGAAACATTTTAACACCTGCTTTCTGAAAGGAGATATTCAGGACATTATTGAAGCGATGCTTATGGATGGCAAGCGCAAAGATGTTGCTAGAGCATTTGTGAGATATAGATATAAGAGAGAACTTGTTAGAGAAGCAAAAACAAATCTCGATAATGAAATTTTTGGATTAAAAGATGGTACGAGTGAAGAGGTTATCAATAATGCCAATAAAAATGGTAAACTGCTTCAAACATTAAAACCAATGATTGCAGATGTAACAATTATTGACCAGGCAAAAAGATATTATGTACCTGAAAGAATTATGAAACATCATCAGAAAGAAATTTATATTCATGATATGAATTACTTTGGTATTCCAATGCATAATTGCCAGCTTGTAAACTGGGAAGATTGTCTTGAAAATGGTATGGTAATTGGTAATGCACCTATTGAAAAGCCTAATACAATTACAGTGGCGGTTAATCTTCTCAGTCAGATTGCAGCGCATGTTTCCTCGAATTGTTATGGTGGTATTACATTTATCAATTTAACTAAAGGATTATGTCAATATGGAAGAGGAAGTCTTAATACGTGGAGAAAAAAAGCCCAAGACTTTGAAGTACCAAATGCAGAAGATTTTGCATGGAAAATGTTAGAACGTGAAATTAGTAAGTCAATTAAAGGATTAGAGTATGAAATTTTAACCCTCACTAACAGCCGAGGCGAAATTCCATTCACAACATTTGAACTTGATTGTATTGATTTAGATGCCTCAGAAGAGGATCAGAAAATTCAGTATCTTATTCTTACAAATATGTTAAAAGTTCGTATTGATGGTCTTACAGGTGGTGTCACGCCAGTTTTCCCTAAATTATGTTTTGAATTAAAAGCAGGAAATAATCTTAATCCAGAAGATAAGTATTATGATATTTTCAAATTGGCTGTTAAATGCTCAAGTCTTAGATTATATCCAGACTATCTTATGCACGATAAGTTAGTTGAAGTAACAGGTGGATACAAAGCTCCTATGAGTTGTAGAAGTTTTATCCCTGAATTGCATGATAATAATGGTAATAGGATTGTAGGTGGCGGTTTTAATTTAGGTGTCTGCTCAGTAAATCTTGTACGACTTGCAATTATGGCAGAACACTCAGAAGAAAAATTCTATGAATTATTAAAAGAATATCTTGATATGTGTAGAGATGCACTTATGATTCGTAGAGATATGATGAAAACAGTCAAAGCAAAACAAGCACCAATTCTTTATCAATATGGAGCTATTGCGAGATTAAATCCAGAAGATGATAAACTTATGGACTTTGGAAAGAAACATCTGCCGGATAAGTTCTTTTTAGAGGACAGCGTTAATAAGAGCCTTAGAAATACTATTTTAAGAGAAATGGTCAGCAATATTTTGATGCACCGGGAGTTTTCCAGCAGTTACACAGCTAAATTTGTGATTGAAAAAGACCGTATGTATGTAGAAAATGCAAGCCGTGCAACAGGGGAAGGTTTTATTACAGTGGAAAATTTAGAACCGAATCCGGAAAATCCGATTATTGCGGCATTCTTTAGAAATATCGGGTATGCAGACCAGCTCGGTTCAGGTGTACACAATCTGTTTAAATACAGCAAATACTATTCAGGAAAAGAGCCGGAATTTGTCGAAGGAGATGTATTTAAAATTATTATACCGTTAGATGATAAATATTCATTTGATTTTAAGTTATTGAATGATGATGTGCAGAGTGCCGATAAAGTGCCGATAAAATGCCGATAAGTGTGAATGGCATTTTAATAGATAATTTATCACTACAGCAAAAATTAATTGTTCAGTTTATTGTTGACAATGGACAAATCACGTCATGTCAGGCAGAAACAGTGGTAAATGTAAAACAAAGACGTGCACGGGCAATTCTTAAAGAACTGGTAAATCAGGGTATATTAGAACAACAGGGTGCTTATAAAAGTACAGTGTATAAGTTAAATTGTACTAAAAAAGATATATCACAAAAACAGTAAAAAGTGATACAATGCAGATAATAACATTGCAGGAGGATCACAACAATGGAACATATTTCAAGAAACGAAGCATTTGAATTACTCAAAAAATACAACAAAGACCCATTTCACATTCAGCATGCACTGACCGTGGAAGCCGTGATGAAGTGGTATGCAAATGAACTGGGATACGGCAATGATGCACAATACTGGGGAATCGTAGGACTTTTACACGATATTGATTTTGAATTGTATCCGGAACAGCACTGCATCAAAGCACCGGAGCTGTTAAGGGAAGGCGGTGTATCGGAAGACATCATTCACGGTGTTGTTTCACACGGCTATGGCATTACGGTGGACGTAGCACCGGAACATGAAATGGAAAAGGTGCTGTTTGCAGCAGATGAACTGACAGGACTGATCTGGGCGGCGGCATTAATGCGCCCTTCTAAAAGCACAAAGGATATGGAATTAAAGTCCTTAAAAAAGAAATATAAAAGCAAAGGATTTGCGGCAGGCTGTTCCAGAGAAGTCATTGAGCGCGGCGCAAAACAGCTCGGATGGGAGCTGGAAAAGCTGCTGACCATGACATTGGCGGCAATGGCTGCATCGGAAGACTACATTAACGAAGAAATGGAAAAAGAAAATGTTTAAAACACCGAAGGAATGTTATGATTATATCGTGAAAAATGAACTGGAAATGGCGGTTATCGGGGCGATGATGCAGCAGACGGACAATTATTCAATTGCGGAAATTGCAGACGCGAGATTTCACAACAGGGAAGGGAAAATTTCCTTTACTTCCGCAGGATACAAAATTAATATCGAAGTGACAGATGACGAGATTGTGACTGCGGTTTTAAACGGATTGTATGTCAGCGCATTTTTATCAAGAAAAGACGACAACTACCGGGTGCATTTTTTAGTGTCGGGATACCCGGCTGAAATGAAAGCGCGTTTTGAAGAAGAAATCACAAAAGAGGTTGTAAGATACATGATAATGTCGGTCATTATGGCATGCAGACTGGACAGTGAGAGGAAATTAAAAATATATATCGGAAATGAATAAAATTTCATTATAATAATGATTGATAAAACATGAACTGTGAAGATATGGTAAAGATACCGGAATTGGAAAATGTACTGCTTTTAAGAGCAGGAGTAGGCGGTATGAAAAATATTGTCCGGTGGATTTATTTTGCAGACTGCCTACAGTGTGTGCAGAGTGAATATAAAGTGGAAGATTATATTCACGGCGGGGAATTTGTAATTCTGACAAACCGCAGTGTCACAGATAACAAGGATACATTGATAGGACTTATCGGAAAAATGCTTGCGCATGGCATTTCAGCGCTGGGAATCAATGAAGGGCAGATTTCCGATGAACTGATACAGTATGCCGATGAAAATGACCTGCCGCTGTTTGAACTGCCGGAGAAATATCCGCTGATAGACCTCTCCCAGATACTTTGCAACAAACTTGTGCTGGAGGAAAACAATAAAAATCTGGAGGAACAGCTTTTATTTCAATTCTGGATTCAGAACATTTAAACAGAGAAAGCATTTTAGCACAGGCACGATACTTAAATGTGGACCTTTCAGGCGGGTTCTGTGTGGTTGAATTTGCGTTATAGGCAGCACAGAATCAGAACGGGGATTCGCTGGCACTGGGGCGGGAACTGCGCCATATTATCAGTATGGAATTTTCCTTTTATACGGCATCGGATATTTTAATGCTTTCCCAGACAGGGTCTGTGCTGGCACTGGTATCGTCAGAACGGATAAAAGAAGAAGATTTAAAAATGATTCTGAGTATATCCGTCTTCTTATCAGTCAGAAACCAAATGATTATCCGGAAATAAGGAAGATTCTGAAGGAACTCATTAATGAAGTCAACAGAATTGGAATAAATATCAACCAGATAGTATTTAACAATAATGCCGGGCTGTATTCCAAGGAAGATAAGACACAGCTGATAGCTTATATGCGGAAACTGAATCAGAAGGTAGATGAGGCGGTGGTAAAGATTGGCAATCAGTAAAATCCTTAATATGAAGGATTGTGGTGGGCATTTTCACGGAAAACATCTGAAGAGATCTCTTGATTATGTGATGAATCCGGAGAAAACACAGGATGGAAGGCTTATAGGTGCAATCAACTGTCAGGTCGATTCTGCTTTTGAACAGATGAAAGCTACAAAACGGAAGTTTGGAAAAGTTGATAAAAGGCAGGGATAGCGGTATGGTTTCGGTATTCAAATTGAGGGAATAAGAATAGACAAAGTTTTTTTACTTTCTGTTCTGTTGATTTTTGCTTATATCGTGATTTTCTGCAATGAGTATTGAAAACCTTTTTTTCTAATGTTAAAATTAAGTAAAGATTAAAAGACATAATATATATTTCAGATAATATTAATTTCATTGAGAAAAGCTGTGAGCAGCATATACATGAGTAGACATTGTTAATTTACAATACATAAAATGTAGACAGACAAGGAGGTTGGTTTATGTCAAGGATAACGGATTATGCTTTTTTATTTCAAAAATCATTTGGAACATCAGGAGTGAATTCAATAGGTAGTTTTCAGTTGTCCCAGTTGAATAGCAGTTCTGTTCAAGCACAATTAAAAGCTGCCGGAATTAACACGAATAGTAAACAATATAAGTCTGCTGTAAAACAAATGATGTCTGCTGGAAATGGTGCAATGTATGGCAATATTCAGGGAATAAAAAATCTGATGAGTCATTATGATAAGGACGGAGATTATATTAATCCTGTAAATGGATTGTCAGGACTTTTAGTGACAGATGAAAATGAAAGTTCGAGAAAAAAGATTATATCAATTCCGGATAGCAGCAAAGAAGAAATGTATGAACTGACAAAAAAGGAATTTCTGCGTGAAAATGGTGTATGCAATGGTGATACAACAAGACGCTCAGATGTATATAACAATTTGTATCGTAAAATGCAGAAGAAAGACAGACTGGCTGCCGGGTACACTCTTGAAAAATATGAGAGAATTTACAGACAGGCATTTTATGATGCAGCAAAAACGGCTGATCCTAACTGGGAAATTGGTAAGCCAATCAAAGAGGGAGCATTAGATAATGTTACAAGAGAATCAATAGAAGCTAAGAAATCTCTTGCTCAGTCAACGGTAGATACTAAAATTTGACATATGGATACTATTGCCTTTGGACATATGAAGGAAGTGAATATGAAGCTGGAACATTTACAGCAAATTCCACTTCGGCAAATTCTCCGTGGAATACAATGAGTTTGAGATTTAATGTGTACTAAGGAGGATTTGCAATATGCAGATTAATTCTAATTATTCTATGAATGGTGTGCCGTGTGAAACTAGACGTAAGCAGGATAATATCCCTCAATTTAGTACAGAATGTGTTACTCAGGAAAATGAAAATATAAATCCATATATGGCAGAAGCAGACTTTGATGAAAAAGCATTTGATATGATTGGACCGAATACTCCACGGGATGTAAAAGATGCATGGATGGAAGCTGCTAAGGATGTAAATGCAAACGGCATGGGAATAAAGAAAAATGGAATGTTGAGCCATATATCGCAGATGATGGTACAAAGGCTGAATAAACAGCTTAAAGGAGATGGAGATGCGGATAACATCGACATTTTGGGAAATACAACAGAGTCTGCAATTCAGGCAACGAGTCAGGCTCTTTACGATTTAGATCACCCACGGGAATATGTTCCGAAAAGTATCGAAGTTCAGCGAGCTTGTATGAAAGAAAGAGAGTTTTATGTTGCTTTTCTGGAAAAATTAGAAAAACTAAAAGTAAGTTGGTAGCAGTTAGAGAGGATAATGTATGAGAGACAGTACACTTTACATCGGAGCGCTTGCTTCAAACAACGTAAATAATATTGTAAATGATGCAGGCAAATATGATGAATACAAAGAAAAGGTAAAGGATTTGACAGAAGAAATCCAAACCAGAAAAGACACTTTTGAGAAAATGGCAGAACCACTGGTATATGTATGTGACTGTTATCAAAAATTTAATGTAGTGACAGGGATGCCCAAGAGTAACTTCGGAGATTCTTTTGGCTATGATATGCAGAAAGATATATCCAGTCATATGACCGATTTTTATGCCGGAAAGGTGAGCAGAGAGGAACTTAATTCCTATTTTGAGGAATGTTGTACTTCCATGCGTACCTATCGGACAAGTCAGCATCAGACATCCGGAACCAATGAAGCAGATAATACACAAATCGTAAGTGAGATGTATGAGGTATTTGCAAAAGAAAATGCAAGGGCAGCAAGTCTGGCGAACTATCAGGAAGGAAAATCATTGAATGAGAAATACTATTCTGATAGCCACAGTGACTGGACTTATTATAATTCAGATTATTACTATCAATGCAATGAAACCAATGCGGCATTGAGGGAATCTGTCAAGCAAATGATCGAAAAATGGGATTTGGATGAGATTGACTGTGATAAAATCGAAGCAAATTCCAGTCTTACATTAGATGGTGGTTTTGATTTTAACAGCACATGGAATTTTGAGTTTAGAAATCAGGCTGGCAGGAGCAGTCTGGCAAAGGAATCAGCGATACCGCCTGAGAATTTTAAGATGTTTTTCAAGGAACAGGTAACGTCTTTTACAGAGGACAATAAATTTAGTGGAAATCTGAAAATAACAATCGGAGAGAATAATTACGATTTAAAGGTTCCATTTCAGACGTTACGCACCGGATCGGAAGGGGAAATTTGTAATGTCTGGGATTTGATGGAAGATTATTATCCGAAGTCAGAAGATACCTCTAAAGTTAAAAATTTCCTGGGGAATATGTCTGTATTTACACGGTGGTATGCATATGAAACAAGAATTAATGACATATTTGGTGATTATGAAGTGTCACATAAGGAGTTGAGTTAATGGGTATATCATTGTCAGGTATAGGAACTGTTGGAAAAGAGCAATTAATTTCCTCATGCAGTAACGGAGAACCGAATTGGCTTTATATTCCAACAAAAGGGAAAAGTTCAAAAACGCATGCGGAATTTGTTAGTGAAATTAAAGAACTGGCACGACGAGCAGCTACGACAGCAAATAAGACAGAGTACGAATATATTTCCAGACAGGTTCTTGGTTTACGGGCAGAATATCTATCAGATGTTGCACCTGATAGAAAACAATTATATGAACAGGCTAAAAATACTATAAAAAAACAAACTGGCAATTCGAAATGCAAAGGATGTGGAGAATTATCATTATTGGATTTTTTGGAGAAGGCAGAAGGAAAAAGCAGTAATTTTGCTGAAAAACAGTTTGCACTGGCAGGAGGAACATTGAATTGCCCAATTCTAACTACTGGTGGTTATGGTGCTGAAATTCAGTATCAGGGAGTAACGGTATTATCTAATCTTGGAAATGGCTGGGGCTATGAGATGACACCAGCGGAACTTGCAAAAAAAGATGAATTTTATTCTAAGTCAGCAACCACCAGTTCAACTGGTGGTTTGCTATAAGCCCTCCAAAG
>OGUA01000611.1_pt1 | contig 13872 bp, 15 predicted proteins | sample 1573691 | NCBI WGS metagenome assembly OGUA01 (sample SAMEA2581925, study PRJEB24529) | metagenome | biome: Human gut stool | place: China | collected 2011 | reverse complement strand
TTTCCCTACACGACGCTCTTCCGATCTGATACACAATCGCTGCAGCCGTTCCGATCACGGTAACAACGATTGCCGCCCATTTTTCCTGAATCTTTGAAGAAATGGAAACACTGGAAACTCCTGCGGAGTAAGCATCCAGAAAGGTTGTTGTAACCGTGGAAAATACAATAATAAGAAGTCCGACAACGCCGAAACCGGTTTTTAACATAATCTGTGCAATGTCATATTCACCGGTAAAAATAGCCGCTCCCATGCCGATCATATACATAAAAATGCTGACCAGACTGTAGACAAGCACACTGGCAAGTGTTGCTGCAAACGGCTTTTCTGCTTCTCTTGTATAATCGCTGATAAGCGGCAGCCAGGAAAGCGGCATTGCTACCGCAAGTTCTACCGCCGCACCAAACGTCATTGTGTCATCACTTGCTGTAATCAGCATCACAAAGTCTGAATTAAAAAAGATCTCTTTAAATAGTACCAGTGACAAAATAAAAAGTGCTGTCATGGCAACCGTATTCAGCCTGCCAAGATTGGTCAGCCCAATGAAAATCCAGACAATAATCAGAACACCAATGACGAGCGCCCACACCCAGTTTCCAATATGTAACACACCATCCGCTGCAAGTGCACCGTCATAGATCATGATCGCCGTCCATCCAACAAGCTGTAACACATTTAATACGGCAAAAAGAAGGCTTCCCTTCTCGCCGAAGCTCATTTTTACAGTTTCCATGGCGCTTTTGCGCTCTTTCGCTCCGATCATTCCTGCCGCAAACATCATAAAACCGCCGATCAGATGACCAAGCAGGATTGCTGCCATTGCTTTTCCAATACCGAGCGGTGCAAAATAGGTACCTGTCAGTATTTCCGCCAGGGATACGCCTGCGCCAAACCAGATTAGTCCGTTTGAAAAAACGGAAGTTCTCTTTTCATTCATCCTTTGTACTCTCCTTCGACTGCAAATGCATGGTTCATGGGACCACTTCCTTTTCCAAGGTCAAGCATGGCGGCAAGTGCGCCGGAAATGTAATTTTTGGCATACCTGACGGAAGTTTCTAAGTCCCTTCCCTTTGCAAGATTCGATGCAATCGCAGAAGAAAGCGTGCAGCCTGTTCCATGGGTATTGGGGTTGTCAATTCTCTTCCCGTGAAACCATACCGGTTCTTTTTCTTTCTGGAAAAGAAGGTCGTTGGCATCGTTTAACTGATGTCCTCCCTTTAATAAAACTGCACAGCCTAAGGTGTTACAGATGATTTCTGCTGCTTTTTCCATATCTGCTTCTGTTTTAATCTCCATTCCGGAAAGAACTTCTGCTTCCGGGATATTCGGAGTGATAACAGTTGCAAGGGGCAATAATTTACTTTTCAATGTGCCGATGGCATCCTCGCTGATAAGCCTTGCTCCACTCGTTGCCACCATGACAGGATCTACCACAATATTTTTTGCGTGATACTCTGTCAGTTTGTCCGCAATCGTCTCAATCAGTTCACTGGATGAGACCATTCCGGTCTTTACTGCATCCGGATAAATATCCGTAAAAATACTGTCCAGCTGCTCTGCCAAAAATTTTGGAGTTACTTCCATAATATCTGTTACGCCGGTCGTATTCTGGGCAGTCAAAGCCGTAACCGCACTCATCGCGTATACGCAGTTGGCGGTCATTGTCTTAATATCTGCCTGGATGCCGGCGCCTCCACTGGAATCACTTCCAGCGATTGTTAATGCTGTGTACATAAAATCCTCCTCTGCATTAATTTTATATAGCGACCTAAGGTGGTGCCCCCAATCTGCCGCTGTGATATATCATTTTCTTGCTGCTGCCCTATCGGCGCAAAGAACCAAAAAAGTGCAGGAATCCAACGCAAAGATTCCTGCACAAAAAATGCTTGTGACTTATTATCTCCCTACGTTGGCATTATCCAAATCAGGTTCTGGGTTAAAGCATCCGCTTACTCTCAGCCCGCCTGTGCGAGCACCCCGTTTTCATTATCCTTATCACTTCGTAATGGTCTGTTTTATAACAGCTTTATTATACACGCCTGTTCTCAAAATGCAAGCTTTTTGTTCTGTGCTCCTTTGAAATTATCACAAGTATAACTACAGCCACATCCGATATTTTGCTGTTTTCCATCGCATTTTTAATATTCCGACAAAATCTGTAGTCCCATTACAATAATCCACATATATGCACAGGTCTTCGGAATCATTAATAGTCCTACTTTTGGTTTTGTTTTACTGAATAACGTTACTGGAAGATAACAGCCAAATGAAATAATAATAGCCGCAGCCATCCTTGTCATATGGTATCCATAGGTATTTCCCGAAATTAAATATAAAATAATTATCCCTGTACCAGTAACTGCAAAAACTGTATTTCTGATAACAGATAATTTCTGGTAAAAATAACTCCCGCTGATGCCAGCGCTGCGCCAAGCCCCAAATAGAAAAAAGCAATAAATCTCTCCGGGAATACGCCAGCCGCCCTAAATCCGATTCCGCATTTAAATAAGATATTACTCCCAGTCTCGCAACATTAACTCCTGCTATCATCCAGACAATGCCTGCAATCAACTCTGCCTTATCTAATAAAACAATTTCAATATGCTTTTTATTATCTTCGCTTTGTATTCTTTCAATCAGACCTTCATTTTCCAAATTTTTCAGTGAAGTTGATACATGGGATTTTGTTGATTTCCTCACCTTTACAATCTCTGCTGCGGTATTATGCTGTGGATTGTTATGTAAGAACATCCGTATATCATATTCCATCTGTGTTAACCCGTACCGGTCGCATACCTCGGCGGATAACAGTTCATAATATCCTGTAATTGTTTTATGTTTATCCCAGAAATACATCTCAACCCACCCTGTAATCGTTCTATTTAGAACGATTACAGGGTGGGTTTTCTGTCATGTCAATATTTTTCTTTAACGTTCCAATATATTCTCCATTATTATATACAAATGGTCCGGCTTCCCCCTCTTCTCCGAAGTATTCCGCTCTTAATGACATGATATTGAGCAATTCATCTACAGTATGCACTTTTGTCGCCTGATAGGGCTGTTCAAAGGCGAGCTTTTCTACAAATAAATAATAGTCACTGTACTTTATCAGTATGCCGGTATGACCTACGAAAACAACCTCAGAATACGGGTCATATATCACGATACTAAGAAGAGATATCCTGTCACTATTTATTTGAAATCCATGATATTTCCAGCTGTCGGAAAACACAGTTTCCGGAGGGCTGCCATCTGTTACACGCTTTTCGCCATAGAGTGTAGTGAACATGTCCCTATTCTTTTTTATGATTTCATATCTGTCCACGTTATCTATCGCTTCCGTGTCAAACATTAAATATGTGCCTGCATAATTGCCTTCTGTTGACTCCGAGCAAAGCATCCCATCCAGCAAAAGGAACGCTGTCATCCTGCAGTCAGCGTCTGAATCATCATGATTCTGTTCCCAGACATCCATACATTTTACGATATCTGCTTTCATCTTCTCCAGCCTTGCATTCTTCCCCGCAGAATCCGCAAAATCGGTCACCCACTCCTGAAATAAATCTACATGGGAAGCTCCTGCAGCGTCCAGTTCCTTGCAGATCCCGGTAATGGAAGCCTTCCCGCCCATATAAGTTGCGGCAGGTATCTTCTGTTTCTGTACGTCTTCTGCACAGGCTCCCAATATCGCAGATGCGAGTATAATAACCGCTGATAATTCAAGCGCTGTTCTCGCCTTATTGTGTCTTTTCAACAGATATTACCTCTCCCTCAAACGGATCTACCTCTGAAATTGTTCCGGTATATCTTACAGTCACAGTATCTCCGTTGCTGACATTCTCCAGTCCTTCCGGCTTTTCCTCAAAAGTAAAACTATATGGTGTATCATTCTCATCCGTAACGACAAACATGAAATCTTTTATCTCATCAATCGTTCCGGTCACTTCTTTTTCTTCTGTTGTTCCATCCTGTTTCCCCTCGTCGCTATTGCTTATTGCAGTATTATCCTGCTTCATCCCGGACTGTCCACAGCCGCCAAATAATCCAGCACAACACATCACACAAGCCACAATCATAATTATTTTTTTCTTCATCTTCAATCTACCTCTTTCTTATTATTCGTACTCTGTGAATACTTTTCAAAAGATTACCTTAGTCTTTCATTAATGTAAATAGTATAATTCCAAAATTAAAGAAATATTCATTTTTTGCCGCCTGTAGCCGAGTTTTCAATATCACGGAAAGTGCATTCATAAATACCGTTTTCCCCATAAGCCTGCCACCCGCTTACCACTATCCGGGCGCGTTCGGGACTTGCACCCGTTAGAGCGCGCCCATGGCGCGCAAACAAAAAAAGAACCGATTTCTCGATTCCTTTTTTCAGCCCCTGCTGATTTCTTTACAAATTCAATTTTTCTTTTTGCATTATCTCTATAAACTGGAATTTATATAATTATTCCTCTAACTTTCCCTATTTTACAGGCTTTCCCGCCTGTTCATTAGTGAAATGATATGTAGTTTCCCTTATTTTTGCCCTTATGAGATAATCACAAGGGAAATAAGGGAAATTTTTTAGTCATTGCCTACCACTTTATCAAGAAGCCGAACCGATTTTCGTTTCGCATCTCTTGTGGAGTGAGCATAGACGTTCATTGTGGTACTGACATCTGAGTGTCCTAACAATTCCTGCACATCTTTTGGGGCAGCTCCATTTGCTAAAAGGTTGCTTGTATAGGTGTGACGTAACTGGTGGAAATGAAAGCCTTCAAATCCCTCTAATGTTTTTGCTACCTTTCTGCATACCGTTCCCAAAGTAGTCGGAAGTTCCAGACAGCCATCAGGTCTTAAGCAGACGAAAGAAATTTCTTTATAATCTGCCGGGACTTCCTCTGTTCTGTCTAAGCAATAATACTCGTAGTACACTCTGTTTTTCTCTTTGACCTCTTTGTAGTAGTTCGTGTGATAAAGTTCTCCGTACTGCATTCGATTCTTTAACTGCTCTTTCCGGGCATTACGGAAAATCTCTACCAGCGTATCTCCAAAATCAACAATCCTTACTTTTTTCCGTTTCGTTGGTCCGATAATATTTTTGTGTTTCATGCCGTCGTAGCGGATACTGCGTTTTATGGTCAGGCATTGTTCCTCAAGGTTAATGTCCTGCCATGTAAGACCACAGGTTTCCCCGATACGGAGCCCGGCATAATACGCAATTTGAATCGGAAGAATAGCAGGTGGATTTTTCTTTTCCAGATATTGGATAAGCCGTTCATAATCCTCATGTGAAATCGGCTGTGTACCTTCTTCCACTTCATCATCGGAAAAGAGGTCAACTTCCTCTGCCTGCTTTTTCAGCTTAATATACTGCATCGGATTGAAACTGATTAACTGTTTTGGAAATACTGCAAAACGGAATGACTGCTGTAACACTGCGGAAAAAGAATGGATATAATCTTTGCTGTATCCCTTTTTTACTTTCCCGTCTGGAAACTCACCACCGAATGTAAGCAGATCAAGAAATGCCTGTAAATGTTCGGCAGTAACTGTTTTCAGTTTGCGGTCTGCAATCGGGTGTTTTTTGATACATCGGATTGCACCAAGATAATTTTCCACTGTACCGTTGCTGAGTGTCCCAGTTTTCAGTTCTTCTTCTGCCCACATATCCAGAAGTTCCCCTACGGTAAGATTATCTGCCTTTGCAACAAACTTCTTATCTTCGTAGTCTTCCAGTGCCTTGCGGAGAAGCTTTTCCGTCTCACTTTTACTTTCGGTTCCGGCGTATTCTTTCTGAACCATTTTACCGCTTGCATCTTCTACATAGAAACGATAGTACCATTTTTTTCCTTTTTTTCTAACAGATCCTTTTGCCATAATCGTATGTCTCCTTTCGATATCAGACAATCGGAACTGCTGAAATGCTTCTTGCGTGTAGGCATCTTATGGACAAGTCCATAAGCCAATTCGCCGCTCGTCAAATCTGTAAACAGCTTGACTCGCTTGCGCTCATTGTATCATAACTCCGATTATCTTACTATACCGATTCAGAATCGTCATACATAACTTCGGATAAAAGATTTGCAAGCCTTTGTTCTGCCGCTTCCGGTTTCTTTGAATAGAGCCTTACAACATCTGCCATATCATTAAATGCGTTGACAGTATGTGTGATCTCCCTGAGAAACATAATCTCATTATATTCATCTTTCGATTCAAATCCCATTACTTTGGCAATGTCCGCATCTTTGGTACTGCCTTTGTAATTTTTACAGGCGAACTGAAACGAATCCAGAAACAGTTCATATTGCTTTAACATTAACAGCAGTAAGTCTTTAGAAAAAGCGTCTTCTGTTTTATTGAGGTCAAGAGGAAACTGTTTGAGAATGTCGCCCATCGCATCACGAATCTGCAATTCTTTCTTATCCGTAATATCAGTTTCATATTCATCGGTTTCCCCTTTGAGCCATTCAATCGATACATGAAGTGCTTCCGAAAGACCTTCCAGTACCATCTTTTTGGTATTGTCAATCGAACCATTCTCATAACGCAGGATTGTGGAAGCGGTAACTCCCATCTTCTCTGCGACATAAGGCTGTGTCAGATTTAATTCCAGACGGCGCTGTTTTGCCCTGCTGCCAATCAGCTTGCGTAGTTCTTTATCTTTCATGCTGATGTGCCTCCTTTTTCGGTATGTCATTACTATACCACGCAACAAAATATATTGCAATATGCAATTTTAAGAAAAGCAGAAAAATTTCATAATGCTTGACAAAGCAATATAAACACGCTATACTGACAGCACAAATGAAATTGCATAATGCAATTCGAAAGGAGGTGGTCATATGACGCAAAGAAAGATTGCCTTATCTATTGAGGAAGCTGCTGATTATACGGGAATTGGCAGGAACACCCTGCGAAAGTTGGTAGAGTGGAAGAAACTTCCGGTATTGAAGGTTGGGAGAAAAGTCCTGATCAAAACGGATATGCTGGAACTTTTTATGGAAGCCAACGAGGGCAGGGACTTGAGGGATAAGGGAAATGTGAAAGCAGTCACAAGAAACGGTTCAACTTAAAAAAGCGGTTCCCGAAGAAACCGCCAAAGGTTCTATCAGACCGGAGTCATGATATACCTACACGCAAGCAGATTATACCATGTACTTCGTCTGACAGACAACAGGAAACTTATGTTTGGAAAAAAAGAAAGGACGATGATATTTATGGCAAGATCAACAAAGAGTTATGAGGAGCGTATGCTCCAGTTGGAAAAGAAAGAACAGGAAAGCCTTGAGAAAGCAAAACAGTATGCAGCACAGAAACGGGAACTGAAGAAACGTCAGAAAGATGTGGAAACCAAAAAACGGACACACAGGCTCTGCCAGATTGGCGGTGCAGTGGAATCGGTACTGGGTTCTGCGATTGAGGAAGATGATATCCCAAAGCTGATCGGCTTCTTAAAAAGGCAGGAAGCAAATGGGAAATTCTTCTCAAAGGCAATGCAGAAAGAGCCAGTTGCAAATACGGAGGAAGTGTAATGCCGGAGGGAGTGGAGTTTCCATTCCCTTCATTGCTTTTTTATGAAGGGCGCACTTATGGACAACCAGAGGTCGTCCGTATAAGTTTGCCACAGGTGGCAACCGGTCTGCGCTTACGCTTGCCGGGCTCGTTCCGTCGGCGGGGCTTTCAGCCAGACCTGCTCATGCCGCAGGAGGCACTCTTCGCCAGAGGGGCACATTCCATGCAGGCTGTTATGCACAGGGCACTCTTACGCAGAGGGTGCTCCGGCAGATACCATTTTCTTTTAGGAAAAACGTTACCTGCCGGAAATCAAAGCCGGATACGGCAGAATGGGGGAAACGGAGCATGGCGATTTTTCATTATACAGTAAAGATTGTTGGACGCAGCAAAGGAAAATCCATCATATCGGCGTCTGCTTATCTCAATGGCGATGTGATGAAAAATGAAGAAACAGGCAGGATCAGCTACTATACTTCAAAAAAAGAAGTCGTTTATACCAGCCTGCTGATGTGTGAAAATGCACCACAGGAATGGCAGAATGTACCTGCTGAAAATATCAGACGGTTCCAGAAATCTGTCCGATATAAAAGGGCAGATAACCAAAATGCTGCACTGGAAAAATTCAAACTTACTTTTCAGAAGCAGCGTTTATGGAATGAAGTCTTGAGGATAGAAAAAAGTTCAGATGCACAACTCGGCAGGTCATTTGAGTTCTCACTTCCGAAAGAATGGAGCCGACAGGAACAGATTGATTATACAACTGAATATATTCAAAAGACCTTTGTAGATAAGGGAATGTGTGCGGATTGGAGTATCCACGATAAAGGAGATGGTAATCCCCATGTGCATTTATTGGTGACGTTGCGACCATTCAATTCAGACCACTCATGGGGTAACAAAGAAATCAAGGATTGGGAGTTTGTCAGAGATGAAAATGGAAATATTGTGGTGGATGAATCCCATCCGGACTGGTGGCAGGATAAAAAGAACCCTGACCGTCATGGAATCCGAATCCCCGTACTTGATGAAAATGGAGTCCAGAAAGTCGGGACAAGGAACCGCAAACAGTGGAAACGTGTATTAACCGATGCTACCGGGTGGAACAATCCGAAAAATTGTGAGCTATGGCGGAGCGAATGGGCAAACGTCTGTAATGCACATTTGAAAACGGAAAATCACATTGACCATCGTTCTTATGCAAGGCAGGGAAAATTAGAGATACCGACGATCCATGAGGGCGCAGATGCCAGAAAAATTGACGAGAAATTTCAAAACGGACAGACATCCTCTACTTCATGGAAAGTAGAGGAAAACCAGATCATAAAAAGACAAAATGCACTGCTGGATAAAATACAGATTTCTTTTGGAAAAGTATCCAGTGCATTAACACAATGGAAGGAGCGATTGCGTGACATTAGAAGAAAGCCGGGAAGTCATTCCCATGATGGAGACAATGATAAACCAGATCGAGGAACAGCAGAATCTTATGGCAGAGATGGTACAGGAATTGCAGGAACGGGACAGGCAGCTCCTGTCTTTTCAGGAGCAGAACCAGAGTTTAAAAAGCTTAAACAGCGAATTATCCAGGCTGCTAAATCTTTTGCCAGATACAGAAGAACTGCTCTCACAGATCGAGCAACAGAAAACCAGAATCGAACAGTTGGAAAACGAGAATCAGCAATGGCAGGAATTAACGCAGAAGCTGAACAACGAGAACAGCTTATTGCAGAAACAGAACAGCGAATTGCTGACCTTAAACAGCAGATAGAGAAAGCGAGGGAGATCGATGAGCGAATGCAGAAACTTAGAGAACGTCGGGCAGGTGGAAGAACTTCTGCTGATGACCGAACAGATGCAGGACGAACTGGATCAGAAAGACCAGACAATCCAGGAACTAAACAGGCAGCTAAGCGAATCGCTGACCTTGAACGAGAAATTGAACAGCGAAAACAGAGCCGAGAATATCGAAGCATTGCGGACAAGATTAAGGCAAACAGAGGAACGATTGACCAGCGAGACAGACAGCAGGAAAAGAGCCGACGCAGAAGCCGTGGCATGGAAATTTAAGTATGAAAAAGCAGAGCAGGAAAAACTTTATGCACAGACACACCAAAAGACGGTAGAGGTAGCTGTTGAGAAAAAAGTGCCTTATGAGAAATGTGAAAAATGTGACCGTACTGCTTACCGGAAAGCAAAAGAAAAATGCGATAGCCGTAAAAGCCAGTTAGAAAAGAAATATAAAAATATGACGATTGGTTATGAAAGTATCTTGTTTCTACTGGCATGGTACAGCATAACAACAACACTGTTTACTGCGATTCTTTCGCCGGTTTTCCTTAACGACTGTATCGTCTTTTTCGGTGCGTTAGGAAAAGGAATGGGAAGTTTATTTCGGGAGTTTGTGACAGGTGCAGACTCTTTCGGACAGTTAAGCAGTGGAATACCTAACAGTATTCTTTCCGGGATTGTGTACTGGCTGATTGCCGGTACTGTCATGGCAATTTTATTCGTAATAACCGGGTGGCTGATAATCGGGATTGGTTATCAGGTAGGAAAAATCTACCGGAAATATTGTTGGGATATCATCAGTATCGTGGTAGCGATAACGAGTACAGCTGTTGTAATTTACTTTGGAGAATGGATTAAAAACGCTAATCCGATAAATCTTATTGTATTGCTATTACTGTCGCATATTATTTATATTGGAATCAGATGTTATGTGAAAGACTGGATGGAAGAACGAGGATATTATTAAAAGAGGACAGGGAAATTTCATAATCTTCCTGTCCTTAGTAAGGGACTATTGATTGTTTATATAAAGAAAAAGTATATAAATAAATCTTGACAATTAGTACGAACTCGGACTATAATACAAAAGTCCGGATTCGTACTAATTTAAGGAGGAAAAAGATGAGAAAAGATAATAATATGATAATACAGTTGCAACGATATTATGCTTTATGGAAAGAATGTACAGCAATGTATGAGGAATGGTCAAAGGATCAGGGACTGTCTTCAAATGGAGTTTTTGCTTTGTATTCATTTTATGAAAGTAATGGAAGATGCACGCAGAAAATGATAAGTGAAAAATGGAATATACCTAAGCAAACGGTAAATACGATACTAAAAGATTTTCAGAAAAAAGGATACATCAATATGGTATCTGATGATTCAGACAAGAGAAATAAGCTGATATGCCTCACAGAATCAGGAATGGAATATACGAAAGATATCATAGAAAAACTGCACTCAAAAGAAATATATGTAATCGAAAAAATGGGATTAGAGAATATAGAAAGTCTTAATGATAATACAGAGCTGTTTATCAGACTTTTCAAGGAAGGAGATTGTAAGAAAAATGAATCATAAATCATTATTTTTTAAATATGTTATTCCATCTATTATAGCATTTGCATTATCAGGAATATATGCGATAGTGGATGGATATTTTGTAGGCAATACCATAGGAGATGCTGGACTTTCGGCTATTAATATTGCATATCCGATTGTGGCTTTGATTCAGGCTCTTGGAACAGGAATTGGTATGGGAGGAGCTGTTTATTACTCAATTAATGCAGCAGAAAAGAAAGGAAAACGGGCAGAAGAATTTATTGCTACAAGCTGGTGGCTTCTTGTAATAGTAAGTGTTATCAATACCATAATTATTTACTCCTTTTCGTCTAAAATTTTAGGATTGCTTGGAGCAGATGGAATTATATTAACAAATGCGACAGATTATATCAAAATTATAGCACTTGGAGCAATATTGCAGATTCTTGGAACTGGAATGATGCCATTCATTAGAAATTATGGAAACTCTTTCTGGTCAATGTTTGCGATGGTTGGTGGATTCATAACCAATATTGTTCTGGATTTTATCTTTGTATGGATATATGAAATGGGCATGAAAGGTGCAGCCACAGCTACAATAGCCGGACAGGGTGTGACTGCAGCAATTGCAATCATATACGCATTATATAATAAAAAGTTTTATGTGTATGTATCCTTAAAAAATGTAAAAGAAATGTGTGGCGCTATATTCAGAGTAGGTCTTGCACCATTTGGGCTAGCATTGACTCCTAATATTTCATTGGTGTTTATAAACCGATTCTCCGCTTCTTATGGGGGAGAAAAAGCTATTGCAACTTATGCATGTGTATCCTATATTATCTGTATCATATATCTCATATTGCAGGGCGTAGGTGATGGAAGTCAACCTTTAATGAGCCGTTTTTATGGTGAGAAGGATCAAGAAAGCCTGAGAGGAGTTCAGAGAATGGCATACATTTTTGCAATAATTCTTGCTGTTTGTGGTGGAATTATCATGTATGTAAACAGAGCAAATATTGGAGGGGTTTTCGGAGCTTCTTATGAAGTAAGTATTGAGATTTCTAAAATTGTACCTATATTTTTAGTGTCATTACCATTTGTTGCGATTACCAGAATAGCGACAGCTGGATTTTATGCTACTGAAAAAAGTGGATTGTCATACATTCTTACATTCATTGAACCAGTATTGATGCTGATATTTATGCTTGTTTTACCACCTTTATTTGGTGGACAGATTATGATATGGTGGAGTACGGTATTGGCACGTGTTTTTTCAGCGATTCTGGCATTCATACTAATAAAATATTGCGAAAAGGGAGATTTGCAATATGGAATACAGAAAATTTAACAATCAGATAGTAGCAAGAATAATCTAGGTTTATCTATTGTATTTTTAAGGACAGCCTCATAGCAATAGGGCTGTCCTTTTAAAATTATGAAGCTAATTTCTTATAAATTTTATATCTGATTTTTGATTATCCGCATAAACACTATACTTTCAAGCATTTTGAAATATAGGAAAGCACTCATTTTACCACGAATTTACCACGATTGAATGAGCCTTGATATGACGTAAGAATTTGAAAAGGACACCGTATAGTTTGGTGTCCTTTTACATGAAAATCATTAGTCGCTATTGATTGTTATAATGGTATCGTAATTTAAGACACTTCAAGAGACATTTCTTAATGAATCTGATATACTGTAAACACTACAGAAAGAAGGATTATTATTATGTCTCGAACAAGAAGAAATTTCTCTGCCAAATTCAAATCAGAATTAGTGATTGAACTGCTCAAAGGAGAAAAAGACTTAAATACAATCGCAACCGAAAACAATATTCAGCCGAATCTTCTCCGCAACTGGAAGAAGGAGTTCCTCGATAAAGCATCCGTGGTTTTTAATGACACACGAGAGGATAATCTGAAAGAAAAACTCGCTTTAGAACGCAAGGAAAAAGCTGAATATGCGAAAAAAGTTGGCCAGCTCACCATGCAGGTGGATTGGTTGAAAAAAAAATCTGAAGAAACACTTGGACCTGACTACGAGAGTAAATTTAGTCCAAAACCTTTTGAAGACTAAAGAATTCCCGATAAAAACAGGTGCTGAGCTTCTTGGAATCAACCGCACCAGCGTGTACTATAATGGAACACCCATATCTCAGGAAGAGTTAGAATGCAAGACTATCATTGATCATCTGCATACCGATAATCCTGCCTGGGGAGCTCGTCAAATGTCTTTACAGCTGAAAATGCGTGGTCATCAGGTGGGACGCCGGAAAACGCGCCGCTATATGATTGAAATGGGGATTGATCCGATCTATCCAAAGATGAATCTTTCCAAACGTATGCAACAGGCAAAAGTCTGCCCGTATCTGCTACGTAACGCCGTTATCGACCGTCCAAATCAGGCATGGTCAATCGACATTACATACATCCCCATTAAGCGTGGATTTCTGTATCTGACCGCTGTGATTGACTGGTACAGCCGCTGTATCGTTGGCTGGGAAGTCGATGATACTCTGGATACCAGAATGGTCATAACTGCGTTAAAAAAGGCGTTTATAGTGGCAAAACCTGTTATCCTGAATTCAGATCAGGGCTGTCAGTTTACAAGCAATGAGTACATGAATTTCCTCAAAGAGAACCAGATCCGTCAAAGCATGGATGGTAAAAGCCGGTGGGCTGACAATATCATGATTGAACGATGGTTCCGAAGCTTCAAGTACGAGGAAGCATATCTGACCCAATATAACAATATCAGAGAAGCACGGAAGGCAATCGGTAAATATGTGCACACTTACAACTTTGAACGTTGTCATTCTGCACTCAATAATCAAACACCGGCATCCTGCTATTATCCGATTCTGTTACTGGATGATCATGCAGCCTAAGGGGGGATTTTCTCCCCTACCCAGTTACATATATCAGTTCATTATAAAAAGCTTAGATTTTTGTCTTGACAACTGAACCACTATATTGTATAATAGGAATTGAAGTTAAATTAGATGCTAAAAATTTGTAATTAAGAAGG
>OGUA01000605.1_pt1 | contig 13970 bp, 8 predicted proteins | sample 1573691 | NCBI WGS metagenome assembly OGUA01 (sample SAMEA2581925, study PRJEB24529) | metagenome | biome: Human gut stool | place: China | collected 2011 | reverse complement strand
TGTTTCTTTGTGGGAGCAGGAACTTGCGAAATATCAGATTGAAGCAGAACCGGAAGTTAAAGAGGCTTTTTATACAGCAGCTTATCGTGCAGCATTGCATCCGTTTGTTTTTCAGGATGCAGATAGACAGTTTAGAGGACTTGACAAGAACATTGAAAAGGCAGAAGGTTTTACTAACTATACAGTTTTCTCTTTATGGGATACTTATCGTGCTCTACATCCTTGGTTCAATCTGGTACATCAGGATATTAATGCAGATATAGCTAATTCAATGCTTGCTCATTACGATAAAAGTGTTGAGAAAATGTTGCCGATATGGTCGTTCTATGGAAATGAAACTTGGTGTATGATTGGCTATCATGCTGTATCTGTTTTGGCAGATATGATTGTAAAAGGTGTAAAAGGCTTTGATTACGAACGTGCCTATGAGGCTATGAAGACTACGGCGATGAATGAAAACTATGACTGTTTACCAGAGTATCGTGAAAAAGGCTATGTACCATTTGATAAAGAAGCTGAATCTGTATCCAAAACATTGGAATATGCTTACGATGACTATTGTATCGCACAGGCGGCCAAAGCATTGGGGAAAATGGAAGATTATCATTATTTCTTAAATCGCTCACTTTCTTATCAGACTTTGGTAGATCCTGAAACGAAATATATGCGTGGAAAAGATAGCAAAGGCGAGTGGCGTACTCCTTTCAGTCCGATAGCTTATCAAGGACCCGGTTCGGTTAATGGCTGGGGGGATATCACTGAGGGCTTTACTATGCAGTATACTTGGTATGTTCCTCATGATGTACAAGGATATATCAATTTGGCAGGAAAGAAACTCTTCCAGAAAAGACTGGATGAATTGTTTACGGTAGAATTGCCGGAAGATATACCTGGAGCTCACGATATACAAGGTCGTATCGGTGGATATTGGCATGGAAATGAGCCTTGTCACCATGTAGCGTATTTGTACAATTATTTGGGACAACCTTGGAAATGTCAGCGTTGGGTACGTGAAATAGCAGCTCGTTTTTATGGTAATGAGCCCGGTTCTTTGAGCGGAAATGATGATTGTGGACAGATGTCAGCATGGTATATGTTTAATTGTTTGGGAATCTATCCGGTTGCTCCTTCCAGCAATTTTTATAATATCGGTTCACCTTGTGTAAAAAGCTTGACAATTATGCAAAGTAACGGTAAACAGATAAAGATGACAACGGATGGCTGGTCGGAAAAAGCAGTATACGTAAAAGAACTTTATGTTAACGGACAGCAATACGATAAATCATATTTGCCTTATGATATGGTGAAGAATGGCATAGAGCTTCATTTCGTAATGAGTGAAAAGCCTGCTTATAAGAGAGGTGTGTCCAAAGATGATATTCCCCCCTCAATCTCTTCGTCAAGTAAGACAGCTATATATCATCCAGAGAAGTAATAACTGAATAAATCTATAATGTTTAACTTTAAAAGCGAACCTATGAAAAATGTGAAATTGAAAGGAAAGCAATTCAGGCATATGCATTGGGTATATCCGATGGCTTTTCTGTGCTTGTTTTCTTCACCCAGCTGGGCTGCTGAGAGCCTGGTATCACCAAGTGGTGCTGAACAGTCGAAAGGAATTCTGGTAAAAGGAACAGTTTTCGATGAAGACAAACTTCCTATTATTGGAGCCAATATTATGGTGAAAGGAACTAGCTTGGGTACAATTACCGATATGGATGGTAATTTTAACTTGACAGTCCCTTATGAAGATGCGGTTCTGACGGTTTCTTTTATTGGATATACGACAAAAGATATTCCTTTAAAAGGCCAACGTCAGTTAAACATTACGTTGGTAGAAGATTCAAAGACCTTACAAGAAGTCGTCGTAATCGGATATGGTTCACAGAAAAAGACTACCCTGACCGGTTCTGTAGCTTCTGTTAATGTAAAGGAACTTTCGCAAAGTCCGAGCGCAAATATCACTAATGCTTTAGCAGGACGTTTGCCAGGTTTGACTGTAACTCAGTTTGGAGGAGGTGAACCGGGTAAGGACGTAGCAAGCTTTGCCGTCCGTGGTTTGTCTTCATATAATTCAGGAGCACAATCTCCTATTGTGATTGTAGATGGTGTAGAGAGAAGTCTTTCTAATCTGGATCCCAATGAAATAGAAACATTTTCTATTTTGAAGGATGCTTCTGCTACTGCCGTATATGGTATTAGAGGTGCGAATGGTGTAGTAATTGTTACAACCAAACGTGGTATTTCTCAGTCTAAACCAACTGTGGAATTTAAAGCACAAGTTGGAATGGCAGAACCGGTATCGTATCCAGACTATTTGGGCTCGGCCGATTATGCACGTTTGTATAATCAGGCTTTAAAGAATGACAACCCGGGCTGGGAAGACGATCCTGCCGTACAGTCTAGATTGTATTCTGATGAAATGATTGCTAATTGGGCACGTGCCAAAGGAGATAATACGGATGGATTGGGATATAATATAGATTTGTTCGATTATGCTTTTCGTCCAGCCATTCAACAGAACTATACACTATCATTGCGTGGAGGTAGCGAACGTGCACGTTACTTTGCGATGATTGGTTATTTTAATCAGGATGGTAACTACAGATATTCCGACTTAAACGATGCGTATAGTACAAACGGAGGTTTTAAACGTTATAACTTGCGTACAAGTTTGGATGTTGACATTACTAAGAATTTTTATGTAAGCGTAAACCTTGGCGGACAGATTACAGATATGAATGAGTCGGGTGGCGGTTCAGGAAATATCATTTTCACAGCCAATACCACTCCTCCGATTTATCCGGTAGTTTTGGAAAGAAACGGGCATCCGAGCAATGAAACTTATTATACGGATCATCCTAGTGGGCTTTTATTCGGTAATAGTCAGTATACAAAGAATATCTTGGGTGAGATTGCCTATATGGGATATAAGACAACTCATAAAATCAACTTCCAAGGAAACTTCATTATCGGTCATAAACTGGACTTTATTACAAAAGGTCTGAAAGTGGAAGGTATGTTCTCTTACGATATTGAAGAAACACATGCTATCGATCGCTCTATTCCTCGACAAGTTGCGAATAACGAATCATACGGAGGATATGCTACTTTCTATCCAAGTGACGGACTTGGTATTTATTCTACTCCAGACAGAGTAAGATATAGTGGTGCTTATACTCCGGCTATATCCAACTTTACTGTGGATAATACGAAACAAAACAATTATTCGGCTAGTATGGCTATTGCCCGTGTATATATGCAGGCAAAACTGGATTATCAGCGTAGTTTTGGTGGCCATAATGTTTCAGGTATGTTTACTATGCACCGTTCACAGCGTACTATCGGTAATGAAGTTGCCTATCGTTACCAAGGTTTTGCTGCGAGAGCAACATACGATTATGAGAATAAATATCTATTCGAAGCTAATGTCGGTATTAACGGATCTGAGAACTTCAGTAAGGCTCATCGTTATGGTGTTTTCCCTTCATTCTCTATAGGATGGGTTCCGACAGAAGAAAGCTTTATGGATGGAACAAAGGGCTGGCTGGATCATCTGAAATTGAGAGGTTCTGTAGGTTGGGTAGGAAATGATCAGGGAATCGGTCGTTTCTTGTATGTACAGTATTATAATTCTACGAATGCAAGTTCTTGGAATACTGGTACCAATTACAATCAGTCTATGGGTAGTGGTTTGCAGGAGGGTGATTTGGCAAATCCAGATTTGACTTGGGAACGTGGTATCAAGTATAATGCAGGTATTGACATGGATATGTTCAATAATCGTTTGAGTTTGTCAATTGATGCATTTTATGAAAGACGTTGGGATATTATTACAAATACAGGAGGTAGTGATGTAGTAGGTATTCCTGATGTATTCGGAAAAACATCTTCTTATGTAAATGCAGGTGAAGTGATAAACCGTGGTTTCGATCTGGAAGTTGGATGGAATGACAGAATTGGTCGTAACTTCAACTATTATATCCGTTTTAATGCCGGATTTGCCCGTAATAAAATTTTGGATATGATGGAAATTGACCGTGCTGTTCCTTGGATGCAACGTACAGGACACCGCGTGGGTGAATATTTCGTATATGAAGTAGACCACTTTGTAAAAGATCAGGCAGAAGCTGACAGACTAAATGCGATGAATGACGGTTCTGGCTTCCAGCCTTGGGGTAAACTATCTCCAGGTGATGTAGTGTATAAAGATTTGAATAATGATGGAAAGATAGACGACCAGCATGATATGAAAGCCATGGGTAATCCGAAAACTCCGGAATTGCAGTTTGGTATTCCTTTGGGTATTTCTTATAAAGGCTGGGACTTAAGCATGCTTTTCCAAGGTGCTGCATTGACTTCATTGCAATTGAGTGGTCCGGCTGTATGGGATTTCCCTGTAATGGGTGCTCAAGGCAATAACATGGGTAAAGTAAAGAGTATGCACTTAGATTCATGGACACCTGATAATCCGGATGCATCATATCCGGCTCTTCATTTAGGAAACCATCCTAACAATAAGAATGCATCTAGCAGCTTGTTCTTGTATAATGCTTCTTACCTTCGTCTGAAAAATATTGAGATTGGTTATTCATTGCCACAGAAATGGATACAGAGAGCTCATCTGCAACAGGTTCGTTTCTACGTACAAGGTATGAACTTGTTGACATTTGATAAACTTGGCGATGTGAATATGGATCCAGAAACCGGTAATGGTGATGGTTCATGGTATCCAATTCAGCGAATCTATAATTTTGGAGTAAATGTTACATTCTAATTTGAATAAAGATGAAATTTATCAATAATATACTTGCTTGCATTGCATTGGGGAGCTTAAGCTTACTGACTCCTTCATGTAGCGATTATCTGGAAAGAGAAGACGATGGAAAGCTTCAGGAAGAAGAAGTTTTTTCTCGCTATACCAAGGTGAATGAACTGGTTACACAGTTATATACCGATATGTATCTGAACAGCTTGGGATTTAATACGATTTACAGTCATAATATTGGAACTGTTTGCGATGAGTTGGAAGCTAATAAGGCTGATGCTGATGCTCCGTATAAAATCTTGAATGGAGAATTGAGTGCAGACCCGACTTCAATAGGTAATATATATGGTGGTTCCGGATTTGGATGGTGGTGGACTTTTTATCAGTCAATCCGAAAAGCAAATAAGATTATTTGGGGAGTAGATGAATATAATACTCCTGATCATCCTTCTACTCCTGGTCTGTTGAGTAAACGTATTGGAGAAACTTATTTCTTCAGAGCTTATTATCATTATTTGATTCTTCGCTGGCATGGAGAGATGGTTTACAGCGACCGTTTGTATTCTCTGAATGAAGATCCGTCTACATATGCCGTACGCGAATCAGTTCACACCAGTGTTGAAAAGATCTGTAATGATTTGGATGAGGCTGCTAGCCGTTTGCCGGTAAGACAAGAGGGTGAGGAGTTTAACCGAATTGATAAAGGTGCTTGTCTGGCTTTGAAAGCAATTGTACGCTGGATCGCTGCACAACCTTTATATAATGGCGGACTTAGAGATGCTGAAGGTAATCCGACAGGAATTTCTCCGTTGGGCGATAATGATACACGTGTTGGAGCTCAGGAATATAAGGAATATAAACCAGAGCGTTGGCAAAATGCGTTAAAGGCTGCCGAAGAATTTATGGAGATCGTTGATATGGGTAGATATTCGCTTTATAAACAGTATAGTGAAACAGAATTTGTGTCTAACTCAGGAGATAAAGTTTATAAGCGTTTGGAAGAAATGTTTAGAGACAATACATTCTATAACAACGAATCAATTTTGACATTGTTGAATAGTAAAGATACTCGCTGGATACAAGATAATATACCGGAATCTTATGGAAGCGGACAGACTAGAAATCAACCTACTCAGGAACAGGTCGATCAATATGAAGTTATCGACGGGGATTATGGACGTGATATCTATACAGCCTCTAATTATGACGATAAGAATCCTTATGTAAACCGTGACCCTCGTTTTTACAGAGATATTGTATACATGGGAGCTGTCTTGATGGGAAAAGAGTATAATGTAGCCGAAGGTAGTAGCGATGCATTAGTAAACAGTACAGTGCGTGATACACGTAGTACCCGTACCGGTTACGCTTTGCGTAAATTTGTACAGAATGACTGGTCAATAAATGCTAGTATATCCAGTATGCATTTCCCGCTTATCCGTCTGCCGGAGTTAATGTTGATTTATGCAGAAGCACTGAATGAAACAGATGGCGATGTGAATACAATAAAATCTATGCTTAATCAGATTCGTGAGCGTTCTTTTATGAAGCCTGTACCACCTGAATTTGATTCTGACAAAAAATTGCGTCGTGAATATATTGATCGTGAACGTCGCGTAGAATTGTTCTTTGAAAATAATCGGTATTTTACCTTACGCTATAAAGGAATCATGACTAATCCGATAGAAGAAAGCAAAGAACAAGATTATTTGGCTATGCCGGAAGAAACTCGTGCTCAGCAATGGTTTGATGAAAAGAAAGAACAATATCCTCAGACACAACATTACATACATGGCATGCAGCCTGTACTAGATGAGAATGGAGCGATTAAAGTTGGTGGAAAGTCTTATCGTATGGAACGTTTTGAAGGGAAACAACTTGCTCCAAGACGAGTGACTTACCGTGACTATTTCTTCCCGATCAACTCAAATGAAATTGCGAAAACTCCTTCTTTGAAGCAAAATCCGGGATGGTAAATTATAACCGAAAAACTAATAAATTATGAAATTACTGAAGAACTTTATATTTATCGCTTTTATGGGTGCGATGATGGGATCTTGCGACTGGTATAGCGATCCTTTGGAGTTAGTGTACCCAGGTACAGATTTGAGTGGTAATAAAGAAGATAACAAAGAAGCCGAACTTATAAAAGATGTAGAGCAGGTTCTTACTACCAGTGCAGATGAAGTTTGGAAAATTACCAAAGAAGATGTAGCTGTTTATGTATATTTTAATGTAGGAGAAGGTAAGTATCAGATGAAATCCACTGTAAATCCGAAGTTGCTTTCATATGAATACAAAACCTCTGTAAATGAAGAAGAAAAGGTAGAAATTTCTTTTGCCGGATCAGACCTTTTGTCTGTGTTGGGTGATGAAACCTTTATTATTTCGAGTGCTAAAGTAAGTAGTATTACTTGTAAGGGTAAAGAGTCGAATTCGGAATATATGTGGAAACGTGCGCCTCGTAAAGAGATGGATGCGATTATGACCGAAGAAGAAAAAGTAAATGCTTTATTGGGGTCTGTTGAAGAAGGTGGTGGATGGAAGATTTCTCTGTCTGGAAATACATGCTACTTCATTTTTGATACGGCACAGAAGACAGTTATTACAAAATCAGAACGTGCACCTCAGAATGTATCCGGCACATATTCATTGACCTTGAATAATGAAGGACAAGTAGAACTTGCACTGGCTCAATCGCATTTTGAAGAGCTTGCTCAAGAGAATGTGCTGGTTATCATAAGTACCGATGAAAATACCATTACTTGTAAAGGTAAATCGAATGGAGTTTCTTATACGATGGCCAAAGCTTCGAAAGCAGAACTCGATAATATCAAATCTCCAGAAGTACGCTTAATTGAAAAAATGTTCGAACTGGGATGGGGATCTGGTGTAATTCGTTTGGCTTCCAGCGGTGAATTTGTTGCCTATTATTATGTAAACAAGGATAATCATACGGTTCATTTCTTGAATTATGCAAATCAAAGTGTCAATCGTATAGATGCAGTTGGAACTGTAACAGAAGAAGGTGTATTGAGCTTCCAGTCACCAGTAAGCGTTGGCGGTGAATCATTGCAGGCAATTAAGGTTAGTAATGAAAATGTAGAACTTACTGGATTAAGTGCTGCAAATAAACTGGTTGCAAATACGTCTTATGGAAAGGACAAGACAAGTCTGTATAAGATGGCAGATTGGATTAAATTGCCGGGTGGTAGTCAGCCACAGTTCAAGAATGCAAGATGTACTCTAAGTACTAACCTACAAGATGAGTACAATAAGATTCCTGGATTTGATAATATACCTATATTTGAATGGAATGGTGACTGGTCTTCTATTGTTATTTATGTAGACAATTATTACTTTATGCTTTATCAGGGAAGTAATATGACACCAGTAGAGGGAACAGACGTTATTCGATTTAATAAAGATGCCGGATTGATGGCCGGTTATGGTTCTGATATTAATACAGTTAAATCGTATTGCCCTAATATTTATGGCTTCCTGTTCGATGAAGATCATATCATTGTAAGAAGTAATGAAACTCCAGAAGCTGGCTTATATGTGTTCAGTATTTCTAGCGATAGCTTTATTTATTGGCCACAACCAGTATTTCAGTAATAATTAAGTAACCCTAAATGAGAAAAATATGCGTACTCTATTAATAAGTTTAATGGCTGTGGGCTTGTTTGCTGCAAGCTCATGTGTAAATGAGGGAGGCCAGGTTTTTGGAGAACTTCCTGAAGGAGTAGTTCCTGTCAGTGGTGAAGCATTGGAAGCCAGAGGAGCTGTGTATAATAAGGATTTAAATGAACTGAAAATTTCATGGCGTACTACGCCTGATCCTAAATTGTATAAAGGTGTTGAGGTTTCTTTTCAGGCATTAGGTGGACAGTCGAAGACCATAAGAATTATGGCAAATCCTAATTTTTCCAGTTCTTATGATTATTTTACGGTTGTAACCAAGAACCCTGCTACAGTTCAGTATCGCTGTATTTGGAATAAAGAGAGTGGAGAAGAAGTCAGTGAGTGGGCTTCGGCTGATAACTTGACAGTGACAAATGTAGCTTCTTCTGATGTATTTTTTGATATCGTACCTCCCACTTTCAAGCTGGTGACAGAGGATAATGTAAGTGCTCAGGTCGCTGAAGCTTATGATGGAATTGTTGGTAAAACTGATGAAGAGAAAAAAGCTTATTATACTCAGATTTTACAAATTGTATTGTCTTCCATTTATAATTCAACTGTAGATGCTGGTCAGCAACCTGTATCATGGATAAAATGTATTTTAGGAAAAATGGATTATCCGGGAGCTGTAGCATATGTGTCAGGTGACAGTGAAGGACCCCTTATGCGATTAAGCTCCGAATATGTAGAGCAAGTTAGTACAGGAGCTGTATCAATGGAGGATGCAACTTTTGAAATCCGCGGTGTATTGATACATGAATTTTCTCACTTGGTTCAGAAGACCGGAGCTGTAGGTAGCAATCAGCCCTCTTGTATAGAGGGAATGGCAGATGCTATACGATCAGCTTGTGGAGGAGTGACGGATGCTAACCGGATTAGTGGGGCTTTGAATGCAGGTGTATATTACGACGAGAATCGTAAATCGGGTGATACACCTTGTCCTTATGTATGGCAAATGCCTTATGGAACTTCTAGATATTTTATGAATTGGCTAAGAACGTATGATGGGGATTTCCTTCGTAAGATGACGATTACCATAGAAAAAATGGGTAGTCAGTGGTCTTTGGAAAAAGCAGTTCAATATATCCTTGGAGAGAACTATAAGATGGAGGATTTGTGGAATGAATATATTGAAGATGCTAAAAGTGAAAATGTAGGATAATGGGTGAAGCGAGGCTATTTCTACTTATGAGATAGCCTCGCTTTTATAATATAAATACTAGTTTATATTTCCAGCCTTAGCACTGATAAAAAGTAAAAAATTTTGCTAGAATATCTATTTTATTTTACTTTTGGCAATTGTATACGTTATTAGTGTGTTTAGGTATGGGAATATTATATTTGTCGGTTGAATTGTTTTTTGACCTGATTGCTTGTATATTGGGGGGGATTTTGATATGTCATGCTGGTGATAATTATCCAAAGTTGTATTGGGGAATTATCGCTTTATGTATCGGTATGGTATTTATGTGGGAGAATATCGGTTGGTTGACGATTGTAACTGAGACTCCTGAATACCGATTTACTGATTTGTTGAATATTGAGAAAATGCTGAAATGGTATGTATTGGCAAGTATTGTTGCATTATTTCCAACAGCTTCTCTTCTACCTGGTTACCTTACTCCTTTTAAGATTCTGTCTTTTTTGCTTCCGTCCATTTTGCTTACTACTATTGGATTGTGTTATTTGGGGTTTAATGGCGAGATGACATCTTTACGTACTTTCTCAGACATATTTGCTAATTTTCGACATACCGACGTTATGTTGCGAAGTATTTTGTTTTTTTCTTCCATTATAACTCCCGTATTTTTCTGTTTCTATCCTTTGTTTCGTCGGAAACTATATCGGCAGATAAACGGAATGATGTATTTTTTTATTGGGTTTATTTCTCTTTTTGTATTCATTTACTGCCTTTTTACATTGTTTATCAATGAGTTTATATTCAATTTGTTTGGGGCAACTTCTATCATGTTTGCAGTTTTCTTTTCGATACAGTATATGCGAAAAGAGAATCCTTTTTCAAATCGATTCGAAATGGAAGAGTCTACTTTGAGAATAGAGAATGATAGTTGGAATAATCTTTCTCCTTTGTTCAGACAAATAGAAAACCATTTGCTTGATACGAAGGAATATACTCAATATGGATATGACTTACAGTCACTGTCGAAAGCATTGCAAGTAAAAGAAAACCAGTTGTCATTGGCAATAAAATCAGCTGGTTTCAGTAGCTTCAGGGAGTACTTGAATGATTTGCGTCTGCGACATTTCAGACAGCTGGTTGAGACGGATAGTGATAAAAGCATAAAGGAACTTATTTTTTCATCTGGGTTTAATTCTCGTTCTACGTTTTACCGAAATTTTTCTGATAAATATGGTATTTCTCCTACACAGTTTGTTGATTCGTGCAAGAATAAATGACAAAAGTGTCCCATTTCCCGGAGTGGGACACTTTTGTTTTTATTAGCTTATGATTTAAATCTATTTTTGAGGTGTTAAATATGTTTGTTGTTTATTGAGGGTATATTATCTCAATAGGGTGATGCATTTTTGGCAATATAAGTGGGGTGATTGTGCAACATTCTTCGGAAAGGTATATGTACTTATTTTACATAAATTTGCAATTGTTTACTTTAAAGGTAGGATAGAGAATGGAACATATTGGACAGTTAATCAGACAAGAGTTGAGAAGACAAGAGCGTAGTGTAGCTTGGTTTGCCAGACAGCTTTCATGTGATCGCTCAAATATTTATCGTATTTTTCAAAAAGAGAGTATTGATACATATTTACTTGTCCGCATCTCCATTATTTTGCAGTATAATTTTTTTCTACATTATCACTATTGTATAGAAAAGCAAATTTTATTGCAAAAATAAGTCTTATGCTTGACTATTTATTTGATTGCTAATAAAATCCTTTATTTAAAAACTGATGTGATATGAAGAAAATAATTTTACTTTTACTTTCTGTATATGTAATTCTACCTATATTGGCTCAAAGTAAAAAGGGATATATTATTAAAGTAGATGGAGAAACTGTTTATACCGATTTGGGTAATTCCTTGGTTAAACCTGGGGATTGGGTAAATATTTATGGTAAAGAGAGTTATATCATCCATCCTGTAACTCATAAAAAAATTTATACTGAGCCAGAAATTATTGGTAAATTGGAAATAGGTAATGTTTTTAATGACTATTCTGTAGCTGCAACTAATGATAGAGGTTTATTGCAACTTTTAAAAGAAGGTATGGAAGTTTCTGTAATTAATACAGGAAAAGCAATAACTTCTTCGGATAAGCCCGTCAATAATTCGCTATTTATGCCTATGCAAAATGTAAACTCTAGTGATAAGATTCCTATAGTTATTGCTCCTGCACAAGTGAATGACGTGGTGGGGGTCGGCCATTTTGGGGGATATGTTGCTGATGTGTTAATGGAGCAGATGTTGCTTTGTGATAAAGTAAGGTTATTAGATAGGAGCATTTTAAATGCGCAAATGGATGAAGTGGATCTTGCAGGAAGCTATATTGATCCAGCAACCGCTGTCCAACGTGCTAAAATTCAAGGTGCACGTTATATTCTTCAGGTAACAATGCAAAAACCTGATGTAGTGAATGTTCGGACTGGTGTGCCTTTAGCATCTATTATGGGGGCTATTCAAGGAGCTACGGGAACTAATATTGGAGCACAATATATGTCGAATGCAAATATTGCAACATTGAAAGCAGAGGTTAATATTACCACCCGTGTTGTTGATCTAGAAACAGGAGAAGTGATGTTTATGACTAGTGGAAAAGGAAAGGCGAAAGGAAAGAGTTCTGTTTCATTGGAATATGGTGCTTTAGGTGGAGGAGAAATGAACGGAGGGGTAGAAGGATTTAAGCAAAGTATAACAGGTAAAGCTATACAACAGGCTTTCATCGCTATAGGGCGTAATCTGAATCGCTATTTTAATGGAGAAACTGATCAAAAAGTTATAGGATACGCTAGTGGAGCTTTATCTGGCAGATATGATGATAAATTGTATTCAAGAGGAGGACGTTTGTATCTGGGCACAGAAAAATTGGATAAAGAAGGCATACAAATGATGTTTGCCGAGAATTCGGATTTATATTTTCAATACAAAAAAGGGCGTAAGTTAATTAGATGGTCGTGGTTTCCTGCTTTTGCGGGTGTAGTTACCGGATTGGTGACGATGTCCGTTGGTGAGTACGAGGAGGACTATTTAGGCGCAGGAGGGGTTCTGATGCTAGGTGGTATAGGGGGAACTGTTTATATGTGTATTGCAGGTAAGAAAAAGATTAAGAGTGCTGTTAATAGATATAACGCATTACATGGCAACTATACTTATCAGCCTTCTTTGAAACTGGTAGGGACGCGTGAAGGTATCGGATTAAGACTGGAATTCTAAATTAAAATAAAGTTATGATACGGAAATTATTGTTTTTACTGATTGTATGTGTGGGGGTGGTTGGCAATGTAAAGGGGCAGATGGATAGTTGGATGCTTAACCAGTGGTTGAATCAAATGAATATGGATGTCTATCAACAGCAACAGAAGTTGACAGAAGAGTTCATGGAACTGTTAGATGCGGAGAGTAAGCGCAGGGATGCCAATGCGATGGCGATATGTGTTATGCTTCCAGGTGGCGCGGATGTCTTTTTTGCACGTATACAGACTCTTTATTTGGATTTGAAGAATGTGGTAGTTGTACATCAGTTTCCTGATAAGAGTAAAGAGGTGATACCATCTTCTTCGTATTTTGCTTTAAATGGGACAATTATAACGAATTCTGTATTTAAACCAGGACATTCGGTCATTGTAAAAAGGAAAGATACAGGAAAAGTTTTAACTAAAACTACTATTCCGTCTAAAAATACAGTGGCTTACCAAACCTTTTTGCAAGGGGCACAACAAGCTGCACGGGCTTATGGAAATAGTAATCAGAATTTTAATTTTAGTAACTCAGTGAGTTCTCCAGGAGGAAACGGTACTGCAACAAAATCAAAACAATGTTCTTTATGTAAAGGTAAAGGATGGATAGCAGGTTCGAAAACGCCTGTATATGGAACAGGAGGTACTTATTGGTGCGATGAATGTGGCCGAGAGGTTTATGCTTCCCATAGCCACGACCGATGCCCTTCGTGTGGAGGTTCGGGCAATACTTATTAAATAATATGCCTTTTTTGCTTTTCACATCCTTCACAGAATTTATTTTGTACAGTTTCTTCATCTATTTTCCTTATTGCCGTTACTATTGTGGCATTTTCATTAGAAGAAGTTAGGTGAAAGATGTGAAGGGTAAAAACAGGTAATTTTTCTTGTTATATTGGCCGTTTTTCTCGATGTTTGGCTAAAAATATCAGCATATTTTTATTTTTTCGTACAAAAAAAGGTCCTGATTTCCTATAGAATTCTACAAGAAAATCAGGACCTTTTCTTAAAAAAACTTATTCTTTTTCTCCGTAGCACAAATCACCGGCATCACCTAGTCCCGGTACGATGTATGAGTGTGCGTTCA
>OGUA01000604.1_pt1 | contig 13997 bp, 8 predicted proteins | sample 1573691 | NCBI WGS metagenome assembly OGUA01 (sample SAMEA2581925, study PRJEB24529) | metagenome | biome: Human gut stool | place: China | collected 2011 | reverse complement strand
CGGCACCCGGGTGTGCTTTGTGACAAGGCTTCCCGCCCCGACGATACAGTCACAGCCAATCTCCGCTCCGTCTAAGATCGTCGCCGCCATCCCGATCAGCGTCCGGTCACCCACCGTGCATCCGTGGACAACCGCCTGATGCCCGATGGTCACATTGTCACCGATCACCACATCGCCCTCAATGCTCGCATGAATCGTACAGCTTTCCTGAATGTTTGTCTCTCTTCCGATCGTGATGGTTCCCTCATCCCCGCGCACGGTGGAGTAAAACAGCACACAGCTGTCCTCCCCGATCGTCACGTCTCCAACCACCATCGCCTCGCGTGCAATCCGCACACCTGGAAGATCTGTAATCCGCTTATAGTTCATTTTTCCACACTCCTTATCCCAACTCCGCATTGAATTTCTGCGCATTTATACGGTAAAAATCATCCCCCACGCTGTCGATGACGTGGTAAGCCGCTGTGGAATCCGTCATCTCGAAGATCACACTTTCCCCGCTGCAAAGCTCCAGAATATCAAAATCCACCTGTTCCGGTACGGCGGTGCCAAGCGTGGACATTACCTGCTCCACTTTCCGCACCTGCAATGCATCCGTCTCAATTTTAAGACGGATATACTGGTTCTTCGCAAAGGACGCCAACACCAGAACCGGATAATTATAATCAACAGACGGATGCTCCATGCCGGTTTTTTCATTTACCATTGTGCCGCCCGGCACATATTTTACCAGATAGCAGTGCTTTGCCGTCTTTATCGCCTCTTCTGTTTCGATCTGTGCAAGCTCCGGATTGAAGATCGCAATCGCGCCGTCCGGTGCATACTCCTGATCTGTCACAAGCTTTTTATTGATATAGCAGTCACTGATCAGCGCATAATGCCCGTTGTAGAAGGAGATAATTCCAAGCTTCGGAGAAGCCCCCGCATAGCGCGTCTCCTCCGCTTCCAGATATTCCGCAAGCGGCAGTGTCTTTGAAACAATCTTTTTTGTCACTGCGGTCACCGCCACCGGAGCGGTCGACTTTTTCTCCGGATACGTATGTCCGGCACCGATCTTCACATCCTTCGCGCATGTCTTGCCATGCAGGGTATACGGGGTATATATAACCTCGTAATAATAACTTTTGGTATTCAGCTTCGGCATCGTCTCACAGTCAATGTCTGTCTGCCTGAAATAGACGGTTCCCTCCTTATCCTCCAGATGGGCTTCCAGTTCTTCCTCCGGTACAATAAAACCGAACCCTACACTGACCGGCTGCTTGATCATGTATTTTACGATATAACCGCGCAGTCTCTCCGGTTTGGCTTTTTCCTGCTTCTCCTCTGCAATGACCGTCTTCTCTGAGATCAGAGTGACATCCTTCGCCGCGCAAAGCTTACCCTTTAAGGTCTGCTCGATCGTAAACGAAACCCTGCGCCCCAGAACCAGCTGCGACGCCTCCCCCGCATCTGTAAGATTGTTGACATGGAACCAGTATTCCCCGGAAATATAGCCTGTGCCGTTATCCGTGCGGTAAGCCGTAATGAGTCCCACATACCGTACCTGCGCGATACCTTCAGTCTGCAGCACCGTCTCTTCTGCGGTATTTACCTCGCCGTTCCCGTCAATCCACACTTTCGCATAATCCGCACAGGGGTGCATCTTCTCCAGCGTCACACTGACCGTTTCCTGCACCATCTCACCAAGTTCTTTGGCGCAGGTGTAGGAAACCACGTAGATATTGCCCAGTTTGAATCCAAAGTCAATCTGATCCTGCGAAAACATGATATTTCCGCGCGGCAGTCCGGCGTTCTCCATCTTCGCATAATTCTGTGAGACGTAGCAGTTCCCGATAAAGCCGTTCGTCCGAAGTGCATTCGGGAAAAATAAAATGTTCCATCAAAAAAACGGTAAATTGCTTCCGTCTGGCTTAATTTTTCCACGCATACCTTGTGTGTGTGCGATACCAGCCGGATGTCATCCGCGCAGATCTTTCCGGCTGCAAGCTTCAGATGACAGGACACGGTACACGCAAAATCTCCATACCGCATGAGTTCCAGTTCCGTGGCATCACGACAGCCTTCCGGCGCAAATGTAAAATTCCCGATCATTCCGGTATCACGCATCACATCATAATCTGTCAGTTCCCCGACCAGCCGGATATCCGCCACATCCGAAAGCATGATCTCCCTGCCCTCTACCGTGATCGTCTCCGCTGCAATGTTCTGCAGAATGCCTTCCGCCCTGCTGTCATCTTTCAGCGTCACTTCGATCCGGTTTAATAAATCCCGATCTCTCCGGCCGTTATATCTTCACCCATACAAGCTGCTCCTTCTACTATCCGTCATGTATTTATGGTATTACAGTACCCGCGCTTTTGCAAGAAATTCTTTCCACGCAACCCGCCCGGAGATTCACGGTGCTCGTCAAATCTGCATACAGTCATACAATATAAATAATGTCTTTCTGCATTTCATAATCTCCCGGCGGATTCATGCAGCTTTCTGTACCGTGATTGTATTTGTTTCGGCTGCTCTGTATTCTGAAGCTTCGGGTCTACAGCCTACAAAATACGCCGTGAGACCCGTTTTCTGGAATATTTTGATCATTTTTTCTACCTGCTGGAACGTTCCCGGGTCTACAGCCTACAAAATACGCCGTGAGACCCGAAATTTTACAATTTCCGGGTCTCACGGCGTATTTTTTGCTTCCTGTGCCCAAAAGCCATGGATTTATCCCTCTTTTTCTCTCTTATCAAGCGGTTTTCGGGTCTCACGCAGCTATTTTTCCTCTGTAGACCCGCGCCAGCCTTCTCCAGACTTTCTCACAAACGTTTTCTGGAATAAAAAATGTGCCACAACACATTTTCGCACCAAGCGCGGTCGCCTGCGGCATGTCTCTCCTTCGCGCAAGTGCGCATCCTGCCCGGAGGACTAAAAGCACCTTGTCAAGCGTCTTCCTGTACCGTAATATTCCGCACCCAGATATATTTTTTATAATGTAAGTACACAGCAGGAATCTTCACAATCTCGTCGAGGTTCACGATACAGTACACCACCATGACCGGCCATTTCAGCACAAATGCCGCAAAGAAGCCGAACGGCACGGAAAAGCACCACATCGCCCCGAGATTCCCCTTCATATCGAACTTGGAATCCCCTCCGGCACAGAAGATGCCGTCCAGCACTGTCGTATTGACCGACTGCGCCATGATATTGCAGCCGCAGAAGATCAGCATATACTGCAGATACTCCGCCGCCGTCTCACTGAGCGGCGCAAAACGCACGATCAAAGGCGAGATCAGCATCAGAAGACCGCCGGTGGTCATGCCGACCACAATCGCCATGCGCGTCAGTCTGCCGCCGTACACTTTTGCCTTGTCCAGTTCTCCGGCACCGAGCAGATTTCCGATCAGCACGCCCGCACCGCCGCTGACGCCGCGGATCAGGCACGATAACATATTCTTGGCGATCGTGGTGATGGAATTTGCCGCCACCGCGTCGCTTCCCATGTGTCCCATAATTACAGAGTAGGACACGTAGGCGATTCCCCAGACGAGTGCCGCGCCGAGCACCGGCATCTTTTGTCAGAACGGCATCCGCCGCATGGAACATTTTCTTCCAGATGATCTGCACACGCCCGGACTGCTTCGTCTCCAGATAACTCCAGACGAGCTCCACCAGACGGGCGATAACCGTCGCGTAAGCCGCTCCCTGTATTCCTAACGCAGGAAGCCCCAACAGTCCGTAGATCAAGATCGCATTGCAGATAATATTCACGACGACCGCCGTACAGCTGATCCGCGAACTGACCGTGGCATAGCCGGTATTTTTCAACAGGATCAGGTAAATCTGTGAAATACCGCACAGCAGATACGACAGGGATACCGCTTGCAGATAGACCGCTCCGCTCTCAATTAACGCAGGATCGGACGTAAAAATGCGCATGAGCACCTCGGGCGCCACCGCCGCAAACACGGTAAACACACCGCTGAATATGAGATTGGTGCGCAGTGCAATCGGCATGACCTCCTCAATGGAAGCCGCGTCCTTTTTCCCCCAATACTGTGCTGCCATGATTCCCGAACCGGCAGAGATACCGCTGATAAACAGATTTAAGACAAACTGGATCTGCCCTGCCAGAGACACTGCCGACAGGGAGGTCTGGCTGACCGCCCCGAGCATAATGGCATCCGTGGCGCTGACTAACGCCAGCATAAACTGCTGCATCGTGATCGGCAGCACCAGAAGCTTTAATTTCTGGTAGAATTCATCGTGGAAATTGATTTTTGCAAACATAATTTTCATCCTTTACATGTATATCTCATGGGATTTTATCATCTATGTCTTGCCGCCGTCAATTTCCTTTCTTGCCCTTTTTCAGTCAGATTTCGGATTTTTTTACATATCCTGCACTTTTTACAGATTCGGTCTTTCCACTACGGTCTTTTCACCGTCCACTCGTACGTTCCGGCAGGCACATTCTCACTTCTTCCATCCGGAAGGAGCACTACCGCCTCCACCGGCGTTGCAAGCCGGATATGGCAGCCGTCCGTCCCGTACCGCCATGCGCTCTCAATCTTCCCTGCCACGGAAAGATAACTTCCGGATACACCTCCCAGGCGCTCGTCCGGATACGGCGCAAAATGCAGCTTTGCAAAACCCGGTTTTTCCGGTCTGATTCCCAGGATATATTGATAATAAAACTCCCCGACACTGCCGAATGCGTAATGGTTAAAGGATACCATATTTTCACCGGAGCCCGCCATTTTCTCCTCATTGACGGTTCCGTCCGGCTTTAAGGCATCCCAGCGCTCCCAGGTTGTCGTCGCGCCGCATTTCACCTGGTACATCCACCCCGGGCAGTTCTCCTGCAATAATACATCATAGGCAAGCTTCTGCTCTCCCGCCTCCACCAGAAGCGGCAGCAGATGCTCCGTCGCAAAGAATCCCGTCTGCAGCCCGTTTTTGCGGATGTTGGCAACAAAGTTTTTCTTGACCCGTTCCCGCAGTTCGCCCTCCGGCAGCACAAATTTTAATGCCATGATGTAAGCGGACTGATAGTCCTTCGCCACGATTCCCTTTTTGCTCACAAATTTTTTGATATAAGCGTCCGTCGTCGCGGCAAGCTGTCTGCGGTACCGCGCCGCATCCTCTCTCTTTCCAAGCCGTTCTGCCGTCTCGCTGATGACCTTTAAGTCGTGCACGATAAACGCGTTTGACACCGGATTGTTGTGCATCGCCTGCCATGCGATTCCTTTTCCCATCGCAAGCCAGTCGCCTAAGGACGGACCGATCCAGAGATTTTTCTTCCCCATCCTGCGGATCTCCGCCTCCACAAAAAGCTTCATGCTCTCATACTGGTGCGGCAGTGCCTCCTCGTCGCCAAACTGGCGGTACATCATCTCCGGCAGAATCGTGACCGCATTGCCCCAGCCCAGCATGCTGATAAATCCGATCCCGGCAGGTCCCGTCTGTGGCACCGTGGCACACACATATCCCTCGGTGTTGTCTAACTGCCCCAGTTCCAGATCCCGCAGGAAATTTTTCCAGAACACATCCGTATTAAAATTATAAGCCCCGGTCAGCGCAAATACCTGACCGTCCCCGGTATAGCCCATGCGCTCATCCCGCTGCGGGCAGTCGGTCGGCACTTCCACATAGTTGGATTTCTGTCCCCAGACCTGGTTCTCATAGAGTTTCTGCACCAGCGGATTCTCGCAGGAAAAATATCCGGTACGCTCCATCTCTGTGTGCAGCGCGTATGCCTTGATCATCCCCGGCTGATATGCTGCACCGGAAAGCTCCATGTAACGGAATCCCATATAGGTAAAGCGCGGGCGGTATTTTTTCTTCTCCGCGCCTGCATGGTAGACGATCGTCGCCTTTGCCTTGCGCAGATTTGCAGTGTACAGGCTGCCGTCGGCATTTAAGATCTCCCCGTGCCGGATCGTAATTGTCTCATTTGTCAAAAAAGAAGGATCTATTTCTACAATTCCGGCAAAGTTTTGCCCGAAATCAAGGATCGTCACGTCTCCCTGCACCGTTGCCTCTCTCACCGGCATTTCATCCTGCAGACGCACCTCCGTAAGCGTCGGCTCCAGTGCAAACGGCGCCTCCCTCGTGTAGGCAGCCGCATGACCGGTCACTTTCTCTCTTCCGTCTGCAAAGTAAATCTCACCATCGTACTCTCCGGCATATTCATACGGGGATTCCAGTTCCTCCACCGTCTCGTCGGAGACGAGTCTCCTGCTTCCCGCCGCATCCTCCAGTTCCAGAATCCATGCGACCGCCGGCTGTTCTCCGTAAATCTGCGTCTGATTTTCGCAGAGAAAACGCCCGCAGTACCATCCCTGTCCGAGATAGACTGTCAGCGTATTTTCCCCCTCCCGCAACAGCTCCGTAACCTCGTGTGTCTGATAGAGCACACGTCTCGGATAGTAGGAAAATCCCGGCGCAAACATCTGCCTCCCGATCTTAACGCCGTTTAATTCTGCTTCGTACACGCCGAGGGCTGTGCCGTAAAACACGGCTTTTTTCACCTGCGAAGCCGTAAATTTCTGCCGGTATACAAAAACCTCGCCTTCCCGGTATTCTTTTTCTGAAGTGATCCACTGTTTTCCCAGTTCTTTCATCTGCATTTCCATCCTTGTTCTACCATCTCCTGCTCTGTCAGATCCGTGCATTTAAAAACTGTGCGCTTACCTCCAGCGACCGGAGCGGGGAGTTGTCCACCCAGTTTTTATGGCTTTCTAAGATCACGGCATCCACATTCACGTTCTTTGCCTGCGCAATGAGTGCATCCAGATTCATATTACCGCAGCCAAGCTCCATGCTGTCCGATTTTAAGATCGGCGTCATGGCAGGCTTTAAAAGGCGCGTACCGCGGTCATTGATATGATAAAGTTTCATTCTCGTGTCCAGTTTTTTCATCAGGGCGAGCGCGTCCACGCCCGCCTCCGTCGGCCAGTACGAGTCCAGTTCAAAGTTGACATATTCCGGATCTGTCTCCGAAAGAAGCAGATCATACGCCGTTTTCTGCGGCTCAACGTGCAGAAACTCACAGTTATGATTGTGGTACAAAAGCGCAATGCCCGCCTCCTTCAAAATTTTTCCGGAGGTATTCAGATCCCGGCACAGCCCCTGCACCGCGGCTTTATCCGTGTAATCAAAGCGGTACATTCCCGTGATGACAACGTATTTTGTGCCGAAGGCTTCTGCCTCTTTTACAACCGTCTCCGGCTCCCGTCTGATCGTTCCAAGATCTTCATGGATGCTCGTCACACAAAGTCCCGCTTCTTTTACAAGGGCATTCCAGTCATAGCTGCCGCCTTTTCCGACCGGCATTCCTGCCGCCTTCGTGAGCATCCGCACCAGAAAAGAGGTCGGCTTCACCATAAAACCGTTCAGTTCGATTCCGTCGTAGCCTGCCGCCCTGATCCGCCGCAGCGTCTCTGCCGTCTGCTTTTCATTTTTCGTTACTGTTCCAAGCATGATCTGCTGTACTGCCTTTTTCATTCCTCTGCGCTCCTTACTTCGTGTTCCCTAGTTCTTTGGAATTTTCTGCAATGCGTCGTTTAACGATTTCATCTGCTCCTCGCTCACGGCGTCTCCCGCCTGCTTTAAGAGACTTGCCAGTGTCATGCGCTGCATCATCCGCTGCAACGCCGGATTGTCCTTCACGCTCTCTGCCACATCGCCGCGGCTTGCGGAAGCCTGTGCCATCAGGCGCTGCACAATGGCATTTGCCATCTCATTTTTCGCCAGTTCTCCCAGCGTATCGGAAATCGAATAGTGGTCGGCTTTAAAATCTTCTTTGTCAAACCAGTTGACCACGTCGCCCTGCTTGTTGAAAATGTAATCCGGGTTCGGTGTATCCACTTTTCTCACTGTAATCTCATCGGTGCAGTCCCCGGACACTGCCCGGATCGTGTGCGTTCCCGTAATCGGCACCCGGAATCTGAAGATGCGTGCACCTTCCTTGGTCTCCTGCTCTGCTCCGTCCACAAAAAGCGTGACCTTCTTCTGGTTAGAGTACACCTTGATCTCCGTCACATCCTCCGCACGGTCTGTGTATCTGCTGCCGCAGAGATGCACAAATGGGGCTTTGCTCCAGTATGCCTTGTATACATAGAACGCATCCTTTTTGATCCTGCGGTCCATCGTCACAAGCCCTTTCTGGTTCTCGCCGTGCTTGCCACCCTCGTCGCGCCCGTCCGCAGCGAAATCAAACAGATTCCACACGTGCGTTGCCCACAGATACGGGCGCTCCTCAATCATTTTTGCCATATGCTCGTGGTAAATGCACTGATATTCCTCCGTGTAATCGCCCCGCTCCGGATTCGCACTGTGATATGCCGGATTCGCATCCGCGCCGTACTCGGAGAGTCCGATCACCCGGTCGGGGTAAGTGCTGTGATATTCGTCAAAAAAGCTGTCGTTCTGTTCCAGTTCCCCGATGTACCAGCCAAAATAGAGATTGTAGCTGTTCATATCCGGTATCTCTAACATCGGACTGTCCGTCTCTAACATAAAGACATCCGCCATAACCGTCGGGCGCGTCTTATCCAGTTCATGACACAGATCATTTAATCTGCGGTGATTCTCCAGCAGTTCTTCGTTCACAGCGCTCGCGGCCGTGATCTCGTTGGAAAGTCCCCAGCAGACAATCGACGGATGGTGATAATTCTGCACGATCAGCTCTTTCATCTGGCTTAACGTATTTTCGGTGCCGTCCGTCATGTGCATCGTGATATACGGGATTTCCGCCCACACGATGATTCCGTTTTCATCGCATAGATTGTAAAATTCCTGTGCGTGCTGATAATGTGCCAGGCGGATTGTGTTGGCGCCAAGTTCTCTTACAATCGCCATATCCTCCCGGTGCATTTCGTATGTCAGCGCATTGCCCGCGCCCGCGCGGTCCTGGTGACGGCTCACGCCGCGCAGCGGATAGGATCGTCCGTTTAAGAAAAAGCCCTCCTTGGGATCCACTTTGAAGCTGCGGCAGCCAAACGTCCGCTCCACGACATCGCCGCCCGGAAGTTCTGCTTTTGCCGTATACAGATACGGGTCATCCACACCGTCCCAGAGATGCACATTTTTAAGTGCAAACACGGCTCTTGCATAACCGCTTTCCACGGAAACCGTCTGTGTCTCTCCCGCCACGGCGACCGTCACGTCCGGTGCTTCCCCCGTCATCCACAGTTCCCCCGTCACATCTGCGTCCGCCTGTTTCTTTGCAGCGTCCAGAATCGTCACCTCCGGCGTCACTTTCATGCCGTTTCCGCCTGCATAGTCCATCACAAAATGCACTTTAGGCACCGTCACCAGCTTTACCATGCGGTACAGCCCGCCGTAAAAAGTAAAATCAGCTTTCTGCGGATACACCTTTGTGTTGTCAGAGTTATCCACATATACTTCTAACAGATTGTCCTCTGTCAACTGCTCCGTCACATCTACCCGGAATGTAGAAAATCCGCCCTCGTGGTGGAACAGCTTCGTTCCGTTGACCACAACATCCGCCATCATCGCTGCGCCGTCAAATTCCAGATACGCTCTTCCTCCCTTTTCCAGTTCCGGTTTTGCGAAATGACGCACATATTTGCAGGTTCCGCGATAATAATCGTTTCCGCCGTCCTGTCCGTCAACCGCGTTCCAGGTATGCGGGAGCGTTACCGCCTCCCCTGTTTCACTCTGCGGATTTTTATAAAATGTCCAGCCTTTCTCCAGCAATATTGTATTTCTCATCTGTTTCGTTCTCCCTCTCTTTTCTTCTCTCTACTTCATTTCCTCAATCACTTTTTCCACTTCTGCCTGTTTTTTCTCCTGAATACTCTTCTGTACTTCCTCCATCTTCTCTTTGGAGAGCGGTGTCTCGCGCATTGCGCAGAGCGTACATACCCAGCCGATCAGCGGAAGTCCGAAATACATGCTCATCGTCATCCAGAAGATTGCCGGTGTGGACGGGTCGGACGGCTGCGGCATCGTGTGCCTGTAGCCGATCAGCGCCACCAGTCCGGTTGCAATCGCCGCAGAGAATGAGGACACTAACTTGTCAATAAAGCTGTATGTACCTGTCACTGCTGCCGGAATGAATTTACCGCTGCGGTCTAACTCGTAATCAATGATGTCCGCCATCATCGCATTGCTTGACATCGTCACGCACATTTTTGCACCATTTAACACCAGGGTTAGTAATACATATACAATCATCATTGGAAGCGCCGTCGCAATCAGGGTCGGATCAATGAAAATAAACAATACCACAAGCACCGCCGCCACGGTGATGCACACATACGTCCACGTCACCATCGCCTCTTTATTTCCGTGCTTTCCTGCGTATTTCGCCCCGATAAACGCGAAGATGATCGAAGGAAGCATACCGATTACACTTAAGATTGTCCCAAGCTGCATATTGCCGATAATAATTCCGAACAGCATCGTCGTTACAACCGCCTGGCTTGCCGTCTGGCTCGCAATCTTATCCGAACTCGCCGCAACGATGAACGTCTGCAGCGCACGGTTGGATTTGACCAGCTCCCACATATCTTTTACTTTTACCGGCTCAGCCTTCTTCTTGCTCGTCACGCCCACAAAATTTTCCGGTTTATCGATATCCGATACCGCGATACAGCAGAGAAGTAATCCCACACCCGATACTGCCACGCAGACGATGCAGGATGCTGCAAGCATCTCTACCGTATAGACATTCCCGTATTTGGGAAGCAGCATCACCGTAATCACGATGTTAAGAATCATCGGCACCAGATAGTTATAAGCCGTACTCCAGACGCCTACCATCGGGCGCTGCTTCGGGTCGTTCGTAAGCATCGCCGGAACGATCTGCGCTGTGACGTTGCACATCGTATAGCCGATCACATACAGGCAGTAGAGCAGCACAAACAACACGATTCCATGTCCCATTCCACTCGCCCAGCAGTACATGATCAGGACTGCCAGTGACTCGATCAGCCATCCTGCCACCATCAGAATCCTGATTTTTCCAAACCGCGTGTTCATCTTATCGATGATGATCGCAATGATCGGATCTGTGACGCCGTCTAAGATTCTTGTTGCAGTCAGGATAATGCCTACCACCGCTGTTGCAATGCCATACCCTTCGTTTGCCACATAGCTTGCCAGTCCAAGTAGCACATAAAAGCACATTCCGATTCCGGAACTGCATCCCGCAAGCGCTACCCTCCATGTCTTCGCGCGGCGGTAGACAATGCCGTTTGTCTCCACCGGCTGTTCTTTTTTCTTTCCAAACATTTTTGTACCCTCCAGCCTTTTCCGTATTTTGCCGCTCCCGTATATCTGCTATATCTGCGGCCTGTGTTTTTCTATGGCTTTATTCTAGCCGGTCTTTTTCTTTTCTGCGTTTACAAATTCGTGGTAATGTAATAAAATTCATGTTATAAAATTAAGTATTGCTATTTTTCTAACATTTTCACGATTTTGTGAGCTCCTGGTTTTATAAAATCTTATATAGTAACATCAGATTACAAGAGATGCGCAGGAGAAATACGGCTGACGCTGTATTTTTTCACTGCAGAATGGAGGATTTTATGAGATTACCGGAACATTTTTTGATCGGGGCTGCCACAGCCGCCCATCAGGTAGAAGGGAACAATATCCACAGCGACTTATGGGCGATGGAGCATATGAAGCACACCAGCTTTCTGGAGCCGTCTTTAGACGCGGTCGATCACTACCACCGCTATGAGGAAGATATCAAGCTTCTGTCCGATGCCGGCTTAAACGCCTATCGTTTTTCGATCGAATGGGCGCGCATCGAGCCGGAGGAGGGCGTGTTTGATGCAGCAGCCGTCGCACATTACCGCGATGTCATCGCCTGCTGCAAAAAATATGGTGTAGAGCCTTTCGTTACCCTGCATCATTTTTCCAGCCCGAAATGGCTGATGACCAAGGGCGGATGGGAAGCAGAGACAACGCCTGCCGACTTTGCCCGCTACGTCCATTATATTATGAAAGAGCTCGGCAGCGGACTGCACTATGTATGCACTATCAACGAGGCAAATATGGGCATTCAGGTTGCCGCAATCGCCGAACGTTACAAACGGCAGATGATGGCACAGATGCAGACGGCACAGACAACGTCAAAGGGCGGCGACAGTGCAGACGGAACGGTGCAGGTCGGCATCAATCTCCAGAAAATGCTGGAGGGTCAGAAAGCCACCGCTATTGAAAATATGGAAGTCTTCGGTGTGGAAAAAGTAGAAAACTTTACTTCCATGCGCACCAGAGAGGGCGATCTTCTCATCATGAAAGCGCATGCGCTCGCGAGAAAAGAAATCAAAGCGCTCTACCCGGACATTCAGGTCGGTCTTACCTTAAGCCTGCACGACATTCAGCCGCAGGCTGGCGGCGAGACACGTGCAGCCTCTGAGTGGGACGAAGAATTTTTACACTATCTCCCTTATATTAAGGAGGATGATTTCTTAGGCGTGCAGAATTATACCCGCTCACTGATCGGTCCGGACGGTCAGCTCCCGAATCCGGAGGGCGCCCAACTGACCCAGATGAATTATGAGTTTTACCCGGAAGCTTTAGAGCATGTTCTGCGCAGGGTGGCAGAAGATTTTCACGGCGATCTGTATGTCACCGAAAATGGAATTGCGACTTCCGATGACACCAGACGCGTCGCTTTTATCGATGCCGCGCTTAACGGCATCGCTGCCTGCATCCGCGATGGTCTCCCGGTAAAAAGTTATTTTCACTGGAGCCTTCTGGATAATTTTGAATGGCAGAAAGGCTACTCGATGACCTTCGGTCTGATTGCAGTCGACCGCAGCACACAGACGCGGTATCCAAAAGAAAGTCTGCAATTTCTCGGACACTGGAATCAGTAAAAAACATTGCTTTGCACAGAAAGGAATACCCGCATGGACATCAAAGAACGTCTCTCTTTTTTTCAGGAAATGGTTCAATGTGAATACCCGCTTCATCTCTGGCACTACAGCCCGGAGTTTGAACTGATCGAGACAGACTGTCCGGCAGAACTCATGCTGCCGGACATTATCTCCATGCTGGGTTTCTCCTCTCTCGTGCTCGCGCATATCGAATCCGGGAACCGCATGCCGCTGATCTTGGACACCGAGTTCGGGCTTCTCTGGATCGCCGGTTTTGAGTATCAGGGCTTTGCGCTGCAGCAGATCCACATCATCGGTCCTGCTTTTACCGGAAGCAACTCGCATCTGGTTCTGCGGAAAAAGCTGGATTCCTACCAGCTGACCGTCAAGCTGCGCTCTAAAATTGTAAATCAGATCGAGAGTGTGCCGATCATTCCGTCTTCCGTGCTGCTCTCCTACGCCATCATGTTTCACTGCGCCATTACCGGCGAGCGGATTACCGCGGATCTGATCTCTTTTACCTCACACAGCACGACAGGCGTTCCGGATGACTCGCCGCTTCTCTCCGGGGAGCATCCGGGCATCTGGATGGCGGAGCAGACATTTCTCTCCATGATCCGCGAGGGAAATCCGGAATACAAAAAGGCTCTTGCAAAATCCATGACCTTAAGCTCCGGCGTCAAGGCCGAGATCGGCGATTCACTCCGCATGAGCAAAAATAATCTTCTGGTGCTCCTAACCCTGTGCAGCCGCGCTGCGATCGATGGCGGTCTAAATCCCTCCATCGCATACACCTTAAACGATTACTATGCCGGGCGCATTGAGGAATGTAAAACGACTGCCGCCACGAACAATTTAAGCCGCGAATTTCTCGACGACTACGTCCAACGTGTCCGCGCCGCGAAGGAGACGAATGCACATTCCAGACAGATTCAGAACATCTGCGACTACATCAGTCTGCACATCCGTGAACCGCTCTCAATCTCTCTGCTCTCCGAACGGCTCGGCTACACGGAATATTATTTTTCCCACAAGTTCAAGGAAGTGACAGGTCTAAGCGTGAATGCCTATATCCGCCGCAAAAAAATAGAAGAAGCAAAGCTTCTTCTATCGGGTACGCGTATGAGTATTCAGGACATCAGC
>OGUA01000590.1_pt1 | contig 14187 bp, 6 predicted proteins | sample 1573691 | NCBI WGS metagenome assembly OGUA01 (sample SAMEA2581925, study PRJEB24529) | metagenome | biome: Human gut stool | place: China | collected 2011 | reverse complement strand
GTTATTAAATTTGAAGATTTATCACAAGAGGCGAAAAAAATGATAGCCACTAAAGAACTTAAAGAGTTAGATGAAGAAAAAATAATCCCAGAAAATGTTAGAAAAATACTTGTAGAACAGTCAACAAAACTTGAAAATGCGCGTGAGATACGGAAATTAATAAAAGATACTAAATCGCTAATTGAAATAAGAGAGATATGTAAATAAACAGATTCTAAAGCTTAGTCTGTAAGATGATAACAAAATATTTTAAATAAATATTTATATTTGTGTCACCAGTGGTGTCACAAATGAGAAAGGCAGTTATATGGGGAAAAATGAAATTAATTTAGCAGACAATTTGATAAATATAATTAATACTGCTAGAGAAAATGCCTTGAAGAAGGTTAACGAAGAGTTAATAAATATGTATTGGCAGGTTGGAGAGTATTTGCACAAAGAATCTCAAAAGTCAATGTTTGGTGATTCATATATTGATTCTATTGCAAAGGAGATACAGGAAGAATTTCCAGGAATAAAGGGGTTCAATCGACGTGGTCTGTATAGGATGAAACAATTTTATGAGACTTATGCAGAGAATGATGTTGTGACACCACTGGTGACACAAATTAGTTGGACAAATCATTTGCTGATTATGTCTGGTTGCAAGAGTGATGAAGAAAGAGAATTTTATATTCGATTATGTATCAAAGAGAAATACTCCAAAAGACAATTACAACGTCAACTGGATAGTGGGTATTACGAAAGGTATATGTTATCAAAAGATGTGTTACTGCCGGAAAGTGTAAAAAGATTGGGAGAAAATCCATTTCTAGATTCATACGTGATGGAATTCTTGGATTTGCCAAATGAATATCATGAAAATGATTTGAGAAAAGCACTAATTAGGAATATGAAAGATTTTATTTTGGAGTTAGGTAAAGATTTTACATTTATTGATGAGGAATACAAAGTCCAGGTTGGAGGGGATGATTTTAGAATAGATCTCTTATTCTTTCATCGAGGATTGCAGTGTTTAGTAGCAATTGAATTGAAGATTGGTAAGTTTAAACCAGAATATGTTTCTAAATTGGATTTCTATTTAGAGGCCTTGGATAGACAGGTAAAGAAAGAAAATGAAAATCCAAGTGTTGGATTATTATTGTGTGCAACTAAGAATGATGAAGTCGTTGAATATGCAATGAGTAGGACGATGTCTCCAATGTTGGTTTCAGAGTATAAGCTACAATTGCCGGATAAGAAGGTATTGCAGAAGAAATTGCAAGAGTTGGTAAATATACCGATGATTGAGGAGTAACAAATTTGGAGCTATCAAGAGGATTAGAGTAAAAGCAAAGGAGATGGATATGAAAGACTTTGATATATTTGATCACATGGATGGAATTCCGGATAAAGAATCAGAAAAGGTGAGAGCACAGGAAGTTTATAAAAAAGTACGTAACGAATTTAAGAAAATTTCAAAGGAAGATACTTTGGGATATAGTTTGCAAGCGGTATATATAGCGCATATCATAATAGATAACGAATGCGATTGCAATGAAAAGGTGCCTCCAAGTTATAGACTGTATGCGAATGGTACAAATGATAAAGATTTACAAGTAATATTGGATAAAGCAATACAGAAATTTATTAAAGAAGGAAACTATTTTTTTCATTATTATTGTCATCAATTGGAACGTGAATTTCCAAGGATTATTGATGAGTACTTAAATTATAACAATATAAAAGATGAGTATTGGTGCAAATTATTATCTGATAATGATACGACATTGTCAGGAAAGAAATCCTATAATTTTATTATTTTACATTTTGATAAAGTAGTACTGGAGACAAACATTACATATAAGGGAAAAAGGCATCCATTTTTAGATGCACTCAAGCATGAATGGTCATTTGGTAAAGTTAATGATATAGACAATAGAAAAATAAATTATAACGAATTATTCTGTAGAGCAGCACATAAAGAGAATTCTTTTGTATATTTATATGAAGATATTTTCAATGCTTTGTCTGCATTAAAGTATGAAAGTGGGGAAAATTATGGAAGCATACTAGTTCTTTGTAGAACAAAAGATAAATCGTTTGATGAAGTACAGTCAAATTATAAGATATCTATAAAATTTAAGCATGAAATAGAATTAGAAAATAATTCGTATAAAAAAATTAGAAAATTATTGGAAATGGCAAAGAAGAATATGTCGTTGCTTATGAATGAAGATGGAAAAATATATGCTATGGGTAAGATGATAGACAATCCTTCTTGCGGATATTATGAAATTAGTTTTGATGGTTTTTTCAAATGGACTTTATATAAAAATAAAGAAAAGCTTTTGTGCTATGAAAATATGATTCCTATGATTCCTGATAAGGAAATAGGTATAAGTAATAAGAACTTAGAATTGTTAAAGAGAACATTTGATATTTCTGATACGTCAAAATTCGAAAAAATAATTCAGAAAGCAGTTTCTCAAAAACATGGGACAATAGTTGTATTTGCAGAGAATGCAATGGATGAGGCGAGTCGGTTGGAGGAATCAGGGATAAGTATAACTCCGATAGATATCAGTACAGGAATGTTAGTAGAAGAAATAACCTCTATAGATGGGGCTCTTATTTGTGATGTAGATGGAATATGCTATTCAATTGGAACAATTTTGGATGGAATAAAGTCAGAAAGGACTGATTCATCACGAGGGGCAAGGTATAATTCTGCAATAAGATATATTGAAAAACAGAAGAAAAATCAGAAAAAAACATTTATTGTTGTTGTTTCAGAGGACGGGTATGTAAATTGCTTTTCTTCGGAAGAATAAAATTTTTGTATTGTATATAGGTCAGTAATTGGATATGAGGTAAATTAGGGCATTTGGAGTTAAGAAACATCAATATAGGCATATTCAAAAAATATACATATAGAAGTAAATAATGGTCAAAAAACAATCGACATCCGACCTCCCACACGTTATAATATAGGTAATCTAATAAGAAAATAGTGTTATCATTACCGTATTACTTAGTGAGAATGGTAGCCATAAATATGAATTCGCAGGAACGGAATGGTTGAACCCTCAGGGTGACAGTGTCACTCATTTGTCAGCGAGAGGTGCTTAACTTGGATGATTTTCAGTTTTCTTATTTTGACATGGATTTACAGGAAAGTCAGTAAAATCAAGTTGTTGCTTGACTTATGTTGACCAAGAAAAACATAGATTTTCTGTAGTGACTTGAACTCCTAAGCACTAGTTGTGGGTTCGATTCCCGCTGGGAACATTTGTAAATATAAGATGATAAGTTTACTTAATGATTGTATGTCTTTTGTTTTAGAGTATTTGTGAGTATTAAAAAATTTTAAATTTGAGCGAAAAATAGTTGTAACATTGGTTACTATCGCATATAATATAAACACAGATAAGAATCTGGTGTGCATATGCACATTAATATTTGGGCTGGTCGCAAGACCCGGGTCCACCAAATGGCGGGTAAGACACCCGCCATTTTCATACGGAGAAATAGATGAAAGAATTAAGTTTGAGCCGGAGGGCAATAAAATCAAGGTAGCCGCAATAACAGTCGCCCTCGCCTTCGCCACCTTTGAAAACGTCTGCTATCTGATCCAGAACGGCACAGACCGCTTCTCCTTCATCTTCTTCCGGGGCTTCGGCACGGGAGCCATGCACGTCCTCTGCGGACTGATCGTGGGCGGCGGGCTTGCATACACATGGCGGCGGACGTGGCTGAAGATTGCGGGCACCTGCGGGCTGCTGGGCGCGACCATCACCCTACACGCCATCTACAATCTGCTCATCGCCTACGGCGGTGTTGCGCAGTACATCGCCTACGCCCTGCCGGTGCTGCTGGTGGCAGCGGGAAGATTGTCCACCTTCCGATTATCACGGAGAAAATAACCGAATATCCACTCCTTGAGAGCTGCTTTTTGGCGGCTCTCAATTTTTTTGAAAAAATTTGCATTTTGGGTGAGAGTTTTTTCGATTTTTTGTACCTATATAAATGAAGGGGTTTTTAAGCCGCATTTCAAAAAATCCAGAGAGAAGGTTCAAACGAAATGTACGATACCGCAAAACGAGTCGCACTCGTCAAGCAGCGGGTGCGGGAAAACACCCGCCGGAGGCAGCGGCGCGAGGCAATAAGCCTCTCCGCAGCGTGTATGCTGCTGTGCGCGGCGCTGACGCAGGCGGTGGTCGTTACCGTGTTTTGCACACGATTGAGAAAAAACAATAAACAGCAGGAACAAACCAAGGAGGATGAGGAAACATGAAGAAAAGATTTTTAGCGGCGCTGCTGAGCCTGTGCATGACGCTCACGCTGCTGCCAACTACGGCGTTTGCAGCGGTGAGCGATTCGATGGGCAACACACCCGAGGAAAATCAGGCGATTTTGGAGCAGGTCTCTGCCCTGACCGGCGATAGCAGCGACCAGGTGCTTTCCATGCTGAACGCTTTGGGGCTGCTGGATGAAGACGGCAATTTCAAGGTGGATCAAACCATCACGCTGGACGGCCAGGTGTTGACACTGGCGGCTGTCATGGAGCTGCTGGAAAATCCCACCACGGATCTCACCCGTATAGCCGACGTGGATGGGACTCCGGTGGCGCTGGGCGATTTGAAGACCATGATCCAAATCGAACAGGAGCTGCAGCGGATCAAGGACACCTATTTCTCCGGCAGGGAGTTTACCGGGGAAGCTCTGGAGAATCTCAATAGCCTGATGGAGCAGCTGGAGCTGCAGGGCATCAGTTTGCAGTATTCCGCCTCTGCCACAGCGCCTGTGGGCGTTGAGACGGTGGATATGAGCGGCATGATGAGCCAAACGCTGGGGGATCTCGCAACCAACAGCTGGAGCTCCGGGACTTTTACTGTATACGGCGGAAAACCGGTCGGCTTTTCCTACCGCATTCAAAAAGGCCAGCTCAGCGATTATATCACCGATGTGGAGGTCTCGATAGGCGAGAGGAGTGGGGTCGCCCAAGGCGACGGGTCCTACAAGCTGACCTATGACGTAGGCTCGACTTTCAGTTTAGATGGTTGTAAAATCACTGTCAAGGTTACAACCAAAGGAGTGAACCCAGACTGGCTCGAGAATTCTTATTCCTATGGCGACCTGCTAGGGATGATTGAATTTTACGATGCGGAAAATCTGGTGTTCTATGACGGTGCCGCTTATGCCGACCACTGTCAGCTCAAGCTAAAAAAGACGGTTGGCGTCCCCACAATACAAACATCAGTGAGCGCGCCGAACTATGAGGAAAGATACGAAAGTACAGAAACAATACAGGGGGATATGTATATTCCTTTGCTGGCAAATGGATACAATATCGGCGAAGGTGCCAACAATCAGGACTTCGTTGCGCTAAGCGATACCATCAGAATTTTGGATGGTGCCCGCAACTCGGTGCTTCCCGTCGGCTCCGACCCATTTTATCAGCCATACCAAATCGATGCCAGTATCGAGTTTAACTGGAGTACCGATGTAGAGGCCTATAATGGCCCTGCGCCGTATGGCTATAATAGTGACACACAACCCCATGCCCCGTTCTATCTGACGGAGTACATGTTCAATGGAACATCTCTGGAGCTCAGCAGCGACAAAACGAGAGCGCTGAACTGTACGATTAACAAGGGCGAAACGGTCAACATCTCCCTGCAGTCTACCACGCAAAACAGAGGGAATCAACGGTACTGGCTGCCCTTCCGACTGTATATGAAAAGTGTACAGGGCGAAATCCAAAATTCCTGGGCCACCACCAAGAACAGCAACGTCTCCGCCACGCTGGTGGACACGGACAATCCCACCATTCAAAGCGTCACGGCCCCGGCGGGAACCTATGCCAGCGGACAGCACGTGCCCATCACGGTTACCTTTAACGAGTTCGTGAATCTTGGAGACGCCTGCGTGACCATCAATGGCAAAGAGTATACCGCCGCTGAGCTTTCCATGAACAACTACGGTGTCACGGCAATGCTCTGGTACCCAGTGCAGGATACGGATGACACCACGGTCACCGTCAATGATATGACCGGTGTGAAAGATGTTTTCGACCATCCGCTGGATACCACACTCTATCAAAGCAACTCGATTGCCGACGTTACGCTGAAGAGCGTCTTGATGCGCAACGCTCCCACCGAACTGACGGCCACCTACGCCAACGGCAAGGCATCGTTCACGATGAACGCCAACATGGAGCAGGTCTACAAGACCGTATACAGCAATTATCACACCCCGGCAGGCACAGAGCCGAGGGAAGCCCCGTTCCAACTCGAACTGAAGTACGGCTCCGCGGAGGCACCAAGCTATCTGCAGGTCTATCTGGACACAGAGAAGGAAGCCTTCACCATTAGCGACTATGCAATCGCACCCTCTGCTTTCGACCGCACCTACACGGTGACGCTGCAGGCCAACGAGGGCACGAAAGCCGATCCTGACTGGGTGAATGTTCTTCCCCTGACCCGGCAGTTCACGGTGGCAAAGAAAGTTTCCGTGAGCACGGTGAACGTCGTCCCGGAAGCGAATGACGCCGACTATACGATTTCCCTCGGCAAAACCACCCGCCCCACGCTTAAGGCAGAGGTTTTGGGGGCCGGCGGTGAGACGGCCAGCTACACCACCGGTAAATGGAGCAGCAGTGACACGCTCATTGCCACCATCAACGAGGATACTGGCGTTGTTGCCACCACAGGAACCAAGGTGGGAGCCGTCACCTTTACCTTTACGGCGGACAACGGGACTGAGGACACTGCCGATGATGTGACGGGCAAGTCAAAGCCCTATACCGTGACGGCAGGCGATTCCCTGGCACTGGTGATTCCCGGCGGCGCGTCCATCGTGACGCGGGTAAATCAGCCCGCCACCGTGCTGTGGAGCTCCAACGCCGCACTGATGGCGCCGAACAAAGAGTTCAATTACAGGATTGACCTGTATGAGGGCAACTACGCGAATGAGGCGGCGCTGAGCGGCCGCAAGCCCATTGCGACTTATACCGTCGGCAAGGATAAAAACAGCGTGCGGATCGGGGAGAATGTGCTCTCCAAGCTCTCCAACGGCAATATCCCTGCCTACACGGTATTGGTCTCCATGCCGCACCCCAACGCCGGCGGTGAGGACGTCCGCCTGTCGGCACTTGCCTGGATCATCGTGCAGGCACCGCCTGCCACAGCCAAGCTGACACCGCCCCAGAGCATTTACCTCAAGGATACCGACGGTGCCGTCAATATCGACTGGTCGGTGGAAAACACCACTGAGGGCGCCCATTTGCAGCCCACGCTGACCATCACCCGGGTCACAGAGGACAACACCACCACCAAAGTGGTGGACAGTGAGCGCCTATCCGGCACCTCCGGGAGCTTCCCCCTGTCATTACAGAGTGTGCAAGCCGGCAATCTGAAGGACACCTATCAAGTGGTTTTGAGCGTGGAGAATCCTGGAGAGGAATCTCCCAGCACCGACTCCTTCCCCCTGTATGTCTACGATGCCGACGCACTGAAGGTGCAGAACGACAAAGGAGAAACGATTTCTAAGCTGACCATGGACAATACCTCCAAGGTCAGCGGCAGCCTGCCCACCGTTACAGCTGAAATTATGCAGCTGCGCCAGGAGTTGGGGCTGATCGAGTACATAGGCATCAACTATGACGAGTACGGATGGAACTCCTTTAAAGACGGCATCCGGTGGCTCTCCAGCAACAACAATGCCATTTCCGTCAACTACAAGCAGGGCGGACTGTATGAGGACATCAGAAACTTCTCCTTTGATTCCTACCTTCCCGAAACCAAAATGGCGCTGTCCGGCTTGGCCAACGGCACCGCAACCGTCACGGCTACCCATGCCGCCACGGGTATGCGTGCTGCCGTACAGGTGACAGCGAAAACGCTGCAAAATAAGTTCTATCTCTTCCAGCTGACGCCTGCAGCGGAAACTACGCTGCAATACACCGACGGCAAAGGTGTGCCCAAAACGGTCACGACCAACAGTGAAGGCGTGCTGGCGCTTTACGAACCCAACGGAATCGCCAGTGAGGTGTCTCTGCGGTCCGGCTCCGGCGCGGATATTTATCTGGGCACCATCTATAAAGAAAATCTGCGTTCCGGCGAGCGGGATGCCACAAAACTGCAGCTTTATCCCTTGAATACCTTCAGCCTTCGGCGAGTCGCCCGGGCATCTGTGACGCTCATCACGCCGGGCGGCGATCCGCTGGCGAACAAGACGGTGACCGTTCGTGGCGGCGTTTATAAAAACGGAGGCTACTGCCAGACAGCTCTGCTGGGCTCCAGGGCAGGAGCACTTGTCAGCGGCATCACCGGCGACACCTATACCACGGATGCGGCGGGAAATATAACCGTCTATCTGGATTCCACCCAGTTCTGGTCGGCCGAAAAGGGCGAGAGCAACACCACGGCGCTTTCTGCTCTGGATCAGATGGAGTACATTCTGGAGATCAGCGCAATTGACGGCGACAAGTACTATCCGCTGCTGCTGACCGTCAACGGCAAGCTGGGCGTGGACGATGTAATGCGCACCGCAGAGGGCGTTGTCTCTCTGGAGCGCGTGCCGGCGGGGGAGGAAAACAAACCCTTCATTGTGGCGCAAAGCGTTGATTACGGTCTTGCCAACGGTCAGAAGGTGGATGTCCGCAGCTCGACTGGGAAGATTGGCCCTAACAGCAGCTTTAAAACAGCAAGCCTGCACACCACCATGTTCCTCTGGGGCGAGGATATTGCCAACGCGCGGAAGTACAGTCTCAAGCTGGCGGACGAATACGGCGTTATTCCTGCCGCCCAGAGCAGCAGTACCAAGCAGTATCCCTTCTCATCCATCCCCGTAGCGGAAAACGATCTGACTCTCACCGAGACCACCATGACTACCTCTGGATGGATCGCTGACGGCAAGGATGTGGGTATGAAAACGCAGCTGAGCCTGAACGGCAGCCTGCTGCAAGAGAAAATAATGCCCTTCCGGGTCGTTGATCTGACCCGAGTGCCCAAGGTGACAGAGGATGACCGCGTCACCGGTATTCTGGCGACGATGGGATCCTCCAGTGGAGTGAATCAAGTCGACTTTGGCGGAGTGGGCGATAGTAACATTCTCAAGGTGCTGACCGGACGGCTGGATGATCTGAGCGGTCCGGTGGACACTTCCGTGTTCAAAATGATTATCACCCCCAGCGAAGATCCCTCCGTGTTCCGTGCCATGATTTGGGCCGGGTACAATACGCTGGAGATGGAGGACATGGACTATTCCGAGGACGGCGTGGCGTTGGGTGCGAATGTGCTGACGCAGGACCTGGAAGTGGGTGTGCCCGGGACCGGGGACCTGAGCCAGATGTCCCAGGGCACCTATGATCCCAAGGGGGACTACAAAACCAACTCCATAGCCGATAATGTCACCAGCACGGATCTCAACTTGCAGTTGGAGGGCTTTTACGAAGCGGAAATCCGCTATAACACCGAAAAGAAGGAGTGGGAGGTTTTCACCGTAGGCGGCGGATTTACCACCGGCGTTGGTGTGGGCTTCTCCTTCAGCGTGAACGCCATGGCTGGTCCTGTGCCGTTGACAGCAACCTTTGAGCTGGGTGGTGCCATTCAGCTGGATTTCCGTACCGCAGTGCGCTACGGCCGGCAGGGCGAGGGTACAGAGCTTGCCTGGAGCGATCCCACGGCCACGGCAGTGAATGACTTTTTGACCACGCTGCGTATCAACGCCTATGTCCACGCGTTTGGCGGTATTGGCTTTGACTATTCGGTCGTGGCGCTGAAGATCGGCCTATTCGGCAATTTGGATGTGGACAGTCAGAATAAGTTCCTTTCCCGCACCTATCTTGCCGACGAGACAAAGCGCCAGATCAACGGTCAGGCTCTGGGAATCCAAAGCGAAGTGGGAATCAAATTTGTGGCAACCTTCCTGTTTATCTCCTACGAGGCGGTGATCGCCTCCGGAACCCTTGGAGCCACCAGGACTTTTAATGACTGGAAAACAATCGACGACTACTGGAATAGCTCCACCAGTGGGCTGAGCCTTGCTTCGCTGCGGATGGCGGCGGCCCAGAGCGGAATGCAGGTGGCTTCTGGCAGTGCAACGCTCCAAAGCCGGGACTATCTGGAGCAATATGCCCGTACCTGGGGCCAGCCCCAGCAGCGGATGATGCTGTTCTCTCTGAACTCCACCAGTGGGCTGGAAAACATCCAGACCAATGCCAACCCCACATCCTATCCACAGCTCAGCGATGACGGGAAGGTATTGACCTACATCAACGACGGCAACAGCAGCAGTATTTACGACAGCCGGGCGCATTTTTCCACCCTCAATGGCGGCGTCTATACTCCCTCCAGTGAAATTGACGCTCCCACAGGGTTCCCCGGCTACGGCGACACGAGCGTTTCTTTGTCCGGCACTGGCAGCTTTGCGGCGGCGGCTTGGGTTCGCATGGGCACCGACCTGCCGGGTAAAAATGCCGGTGATGCCGTGACATTGGAAGAGCAAAACCTGCTGATGAACAGCACGGAGATCGTAGTGTCCGTCTATAACGGCTCAACCTGGACATCCACCCGCCTAACCAACGACGGCACGCCGGATCTGGCCCCAGCCACGGCAGTGGGCGGCGACGGCAAAGCCATCGTGTTCTGGCGCAACGTCTACACCCCCGATCCCGGTACGCAGGGCAGCAACAACCTGCTGAACTTCACGACCAGAGATTGTATCATGTACAGTTGCTATGACAGCACTAACGGCACCTGGAGCAAGGCAAAAATGCTTTATAACGGTGCTACTGGCAGCGTGAAGGCGTTGCAGGCGGCCATGCTGCCCGACGGAACCGCTATGGCGGTTTACTCGCTGGACCGCAGCGGAACCGGAGATACCTCCGCCTACGAGATCGCCTATTGTACCGTGGCTGCTGACGGAACTCCCGGTACAGCCATGTTGGCGACCTGTGACAGCAATCTTGACGAAAACCCCCAGGTCGTTGCAGCCAATTTCGGCAGCGGGGATGACCGATTTGTCATCGGTTGGCACAGTGTCCGAGACGGCAGCAGCGATATTCAGCTGTTGGCTGTGGACGGCAGCGGCACCATGTCCAACAGTTTCCCCGGCTCTCTGTCGACCCTGACTAGCAGCGGCAACGCCGTCGTGGGCGGAGACTTCCGCTTCGCTTCCCTCAGCGGGGATCATCGCAGCCGCAATGATCTTACCATCGTCTGGAATGAGACTGTCAATAACGCCAACGGCGCGGTAGATCACGGCATTTTGAAGGCGGCCAAGCTGCGCTATGCCACAAATACCTACACTCTGTCCGCACCATTGGAACTGGCAGAGCTGCCGGATCGCACGCTGGCTGACCACTTTGATGCCTATGTCAGCGGCACCAATCAGGTGCAGACCGCCATTCAGGCCACCCGGTATGACGATGAAAACCAGGAGGTAATCGGCGGCGTGACCGTTCCGGGTGAGGAAACGATCCTCTATACCGCTACCTCTGATTTTATCACCGATGCGGTGGCAGTGGAACAGGTCGGTGTGGATTATGCAACGCTGGCGTTGAACAGCCTGACACCCATTCGCTTTACCATCCGCAACACCGGGCTGAACGATGTGACAAACCTAACGGTCAGCCTTGGCAGTGGGGAAACCGCCACTCTTTCGGAAACACTGCTGCCCAATGAAAGCACCACCCTTACCGTCTGGCACCATGTGGGGGACCTCGTGACCGATCCGAGCTATACCATCACCGCCGGCGGCATCCACGAAAACGGCACAGTGTATCTGGATTATCCCGACATTGGAATCTCGCAAATGGAAGTGATTGCGGAGAGCGCCGGCAAGCGCACGGTGCGCATGACTCTCTATAATTCCTCTGCCGCCACGCTGGCCGGCGGAAAGAGCCGCGAGGTGAAGCTTGCGTTCTATGCGGATGATCTGCATACCGAACCTGCAGAGGTAGCCTGCACCACAAACGGCGTATCGGTTAGCGGTAATGAAATCACCATTTCCGAAGACAGCGCCCTCGCCCGCATTGATCAGGGAACCTTTACACTGGACCTGACCTATGATCTGGGCGAGTATATGACATCCGTTGGCAAAACCGAGATCCCCAATGTGGGTACCTATCTGTACGCCGAGGCGTGGGCGGAAGGCCAGATTGGTGGAACGGGAAGCAATCAGCGCCTGCCGGAGTATAACGGCAGTGACAGCGAGGCCAGCGTCCATATGACCGGCGCACTGGCCCGCACCGGAGAGCAGCTGACGATGGATGTGACACAGGGGAACGACGGCAACGGTCACAGCACCGCCGCCATTACCCTGCGCAACAACTGCCTGCAGTCTCAGACTGGCGCAGAGCTGGTGGCCACGCTGCTGGATGCTGCCGGGACCGTTCTGGAAACGAAAAAGACCAGTATTGGCGGTGCCATCTCCGGGGAAACCTTCCAGACAGAAACCGTCACCTTCTCCCGGCTTGGCACCCGCGTAGTGGTGCGAGCCGCAGTGCCCGGTAAAGACCTTCTGACCTTTGAAGGTCTGGCAGTGGGGCTCGGCGATTTTACCGCCAACGGAACGAACTATACCTATACGCTGCAAAATGATAGCGGAGCAACATCTACGCTAGTCACAGCGGTGTCTGGAAACGGCGAGCCCGTGAGCATCAACGGACAGGCTCTGTCCACCGGCGGCAGCGCAACCGTTGCCATCCCCAACAGCGGCACAACCGACATTGTCGTGAGAATCGGTGCTAAAACCTACACGCTGACGATTCTGCGCAATAGCGGCACAGGCGGTAATGAAGGCGGTGGCGGAAGCGGTAATGAAGGCGGTGGCGGAAGCGGCAGCACCGGCGGCAACGGCGGAAGCGGCTACAGCTACTACACCATCAAGGCAACTGCCGGGGCTGGCGGCTCCATTTCTCCATCCGGCAATGTCAGCGTCCGTGAGGGCAGAGATCAGACCTTCACCATCACTCCGGATAAGGGCTATGCTGTCGCCAACGTCAAGATTGACGGCAAGAGCATTGGCGCGGCGAAGTCTTATACCTTTGAGAATGTCAGCAGAACCCATACCATCGAGGTCATCTTTATGAAAGCCAACGGCAACCCCCAGACCGGCGTGTTTGTGGATGTAGCCACCGGCAGCTATTATGAGGACGCTGTGGATTGTGCTGTTCTCTTTTCACTACAAGAAACAAATTAATGACATTTTGAGCTGCGCCGCTATCCAAGCGCGGCAAGGAGACAGCATTATGAAAAGAATCACAAGAATTATTCGTCCGATCATCTGCATAGTTGTCCTTCTCGTTGCTATGACCACGGCAGTCAGGGGCTGCTATCAGAGAGAGACAGAGCCTATCGACATTCCCGGCACATCAGCGCCTCAGCCATCAGCGCCTCTCGCAGGTGAAGTTATCCCCTCGGTGGACAGGCAGACAGAGTTGGCGGAAGCCAGAGCGAAGAATCCCGACGCCGTGGCATGGCTGTATATCCCCGGTGCGGAGGTGGACGACCCTGTGATGCAGGCGGAGGACAACGGCTATTACCTAAAGCTGGATGAAAACGGTGAGTACGCCATGTGGGGCTGCTATTATGCCCATTGTGAAAACAAAATCGGCGGCAGGGATAAGCTGGACAAAAACACCACCATTTTCGGCCACTCCGCCAGCAACTGCGACCCGGACGGTGTGCGGTTCACCAAGCTCTACCGTTATATGGACGTAGACTTTGTAAAGGAGCATCCGTATATCTATCTCTCTGTGGATGGTGAGGACATGATTTTCCAGATCACCGCGCTGTTCGTCACGGACATTGGCTTTGACTATATTGCGCCTGATCCCACGGGAGATGATCTGACCAGCTTCTTTGAGACAATCGCGCGGAAAAACTGGCTTGACTTTGATGGCGTGACTTTCTCCGAGGAAGATACTGTTCTGACCCTCTCCACCTGCTGCCGGAAGTATGACAAGGCCAACAGCGGTAATCAGCGGCTGGTGGTCATGGCAAAGCTGCTGCCGGAGGGCGCAACCGCACAGGAGTTCAGCGTATCCCTTGTGGATAGTCCTGAAATGCCCTAAAAGAAATCAGAATACGACGATAACAGGACACCCATCCTTGCGGTACTGAAAAGCAGCGTATGATATAGGGAAAACGGCGGCCGCCCCGTACAGAGCAGCCGTGGTTTTTGCTGTCCCTACATTTA
>OGUA01000588.1_pt1 | contig 14210 bp, 9 predicted proteins | sample 1573691 | NCBI WGS metagenome assembly OGUA01 (sample SAMEA2581925, study PRJEB24529) | metagenome | biome: Human gut stool | place: China | collected 2011 | reverse complement strand
ACCGGAGGGATTTTGAAATGCAGTTAACGGGATCGGAAATTCTGGTAGAATGTCTGAAGGAGCAGGGGGTAGATACCGTATTCGGTTACCCCGGCGGAGCAATCCTTAATATTTATGACGCACTTTATAAGCACAGTGGGGAGATCAAACATATTCTGACTTCCCATGAACAGGGGGCGGCACATGCGGCGGACGGCTATGCGAGAGCTACGGGAAAAGTAGGTGTCTGCATGGCTACCAGCGGTCCCGGCGCCACGAATTTAGTCACTGGTATCGCTACGGCTTACATGGATTCTGTACCGATGGTAGCGATCACCGCCAACGTTACCTTGCCTTTACTCGGTAAGGACAGCTTCCAGGAGGTGGATATCGCTGGCGTGACCATGCCTATTACGAAGCATGGCTATATTGTGAAAAATGTGGAGATCCTGGCAGATACCATCCGCAAGGCATTCCATATTGCCAGAAGCGGCAGACCGGGCCCTGTGCTGATCGATATTACGAAGGATGTGACTGCGGCAACCTGCGAGTATACACCTGTGACCATTCAGCCGGAGGAAAGAGTGACCCGCTACACCAGAGAAGAACTGATGCTGGTAGCGGAAATGATACATAAGGCAAAGAAGCCGTATATCTATCTGGGCGGCGGTGCTATTATCTCCGGAGCAAGTGCAGAGGTGGCAGAGTTCGCGGAACTTATCGATGCACCGGTATGCGATACCCTGATGGGAAAAGGCGCTTTTGACGGCAGAAGCGAGCGCTATACAGGAATGATCGGTATGCACGGCACCAAGACTTCCAATCTGGGCGTCAGTGAGTGTGACCTGTTAGTAGCACTGGGAGCCAGATTCTCAGACCGTGTGACGGGTAACCCGAAGAAGTTCGCAGAGAACGCAAGAATCATCCAACTGGATGTGGATGCTGCGGAGATCAACAAGAATATCCGTGTGGATGCATCTCTGGTAGGAGATCTGAAGAAGACTCTGACCGAATTGAATGCCTGCCTGTCGAAACAGGAACATCCGGAGTGGATGGCGCATATAATGGAACTGAAGGAAAAATATCCCCTGAAATACGATGACGAAAATCTGTCCTGTCCTTATATCATGCAGGAGATTGACCGTGTAACGAATGGAGAAGCCATCATCACCACAGACGTGGGACAGCATCAGATGTGGGCGGCACAGTATTATCATTATACGAAGCCCCGTACCTTCCTGTCTTCTGGAGGATTAGGTACCATGGGTTACGGTCTGGGAGCCTGCATCGGTGCGCAGATCGGACAGCCGGATAAGGTCTGCATCAACATTGCAGGCGACGGATGTTTCCGCATGAACATGAACGAACTGGCTACTGCCAGCCGTTACAACATTCCCATCATCCAGGTGGTCATCAACAACCAGGTGCTGGGCATGGTAAGACAGTGGCAGACACTGTTCTATGGGAAACGCTATTCCCAGACAGTACTGAAGGATAAGGTGGATTTCTGCAAGGTGGCAGAAGGACTGGGCTGTACCGCCATCCGCGTGACCAAAAAGGAAGAAGTGGCACCGGCCATCGAGAAGGCCATTGCCCTGAAAGCACCGGTACTGATCGAGTGCATGATCCCGGAGGATGATAAGGTATTCCCCATGGTTCCGGCAGGAGCCCCCATCAGCGAAGTGTTTGACGGAGATGATTTGAAAAGGCAGTCCTGATGAAAAAGACGACGAAAAGATTAGTTTTGGCAGTACTTTTATTTTTGCTGTTATTACTGACCGGATATTTTATTCTGGCATTTTATTACAGAGAAGGCTTCTCTGTAAATACCTGGATCAACGGTGTCTACTGTACCGGAAAAACGGTGGAGGAAGTGAATTCGGAGCTTTTGTTGCGTACAGAGGCTCCGAATATTGTCATCGTGGACAGAGAGGGGACAGAGTATACAATCTCTCTTGCGGAAGCAGATTATCAGGCAGATTACAGTAACGTACTGGAACATTACCGGCAGGAACAGAATCCGTTCCTGTGGGTGGACAATGTTCTGTTTCACTCCCGGAGGGAACTTTCTCCCACAGTGACCGTGGATGTGGATGCGCTTCGGAGAGCTTATGATTCTCTGGAATTTGTACGGGCCGAACAACAGAAGAACAAGGATTACAGCCTTGCCCGGGATACGTCGGGCGAGTACGTCTTCACGGATGGACTTGCGGGACGCATTGACTTGGAGAAGGCTTTTTTGGCGTTGGAGAACACAGCAGAAAACGGGCAGGAGACGTTAAACCTGTCAGATAGTGGCTGTTATTATGACATCACTCCAAATGAGAACCAGAAAACTCTGCGGAATCTCTGGAAGGAGATTGAACGTTATCAGAGCTGTGATATTGTCTATTGCTTTGGACAGGAGAGACATCCGGTGACGGCAGCGGACTGTGCCTCTTTTCTGGTGACGGAGAATGGTCTGCCGGTGACGGATCAGACCGGTAACTTTGTACTGGATAAAGAAGCCGTGACGGCGTATGTAGAGCAGCTGGCCGAAAAGTATGACGGTTATGGCCGTACCAGACAATTCCACAGTACCAGAGGAGATGTGATCACCATCGAGGGCGGCACCTATGGAAGCAAGCTGGATCAGAAAAAAGAGACTGCATACCTGATGGAGCATCTGCTGGATGCCGGTGTACATACGGGGACACAGCAGTCCCATGTTCCCACTTACGAGAGAGAAGCTTTCTGCTATGGCAGGGATGACATCGGAGATACCTATATCGAAGTGGATATGACACAACAGAAAATGTACTATTATGAAAAGGGGGAACTGCGGCTGGAGACGGATGTGGTGACCGGCAACATGCGCAGACGTATGGGAACACCGGAGGGGGTGAATTTCGTCTATAACAAGCAGAAGGACAGAGTACTGCGGGGACCGGGCTATGCCTCCCCTGTGAAATTCTGGGTACCTGTAAAGGGCAGCATCGGTATCCACGATGCCAGCTGGAGAAAAGAGTTCGGCGGGGACATCTACCAGACTGCCGGTTCCCATGGCTGTATCAATACACCGAAGGACAAAATGGAAGAATTGTACGACATGGTACAGATCGGTACCCCTGTCGTAATGTTTTATTAATAAAACAGACATTTTCTGACAAAATGTGTGCGGGATGCGAACATTTTGAAAATAATTTAACAATGTAGTTGACTAAAGCAAATGAAAAGCTTATTCTATACCTATGCTTTTTATAAAAAATTTAGAAAATATCGAGGAGGTCTTTGAAAATGGCAAGAGTGTATAACTTTTCCGCAGGCCCTGCAGTACTCCCTGAGGAGGTATTGCAGGAAGCAGCCGATGAAATGCTGGATTATAGAGGAACCGGCATGTCCGTAATGGAGATGAGCCATCGATCTAAAGCCTATGATACGATCATTAAGGAAGCGGAAGCTGATCTCAGAGAACTGATGAATATCCCGGACAACTATAAGGTACTGTTTTTGCAGGGCGGTGCGAGCCAGCAGTTTGCCATGATCCCCATGAACCTGATGAAGAACCGTGTGGCAGACTACATCGTAACCGGTCAGTGGGCGAAGAAGGCATATCAGGAGGCTTCCCTGTACGGCAAGGCAAATAAGATCGCTTCTTCTGAGGATAAGACCTTCTCTTATATTCCCGATTGCTCCGATCTGCCCATCAGCGAGGATGCCGATTACGTGTACATATGCGAGAATAATACCATCTACGGTACGAAATTCAAGACCCTGCCCAATACCAAGGGTAAGCCCCTGGTTGCAGATGTATCCAGCTGCTTTTTATCCGAGCCGGTAGATGTGACAAAATACGGTGTGATCTATGGCGGCGTACAGAAAAATATCGGACCTGCAGGTGTGGTTATCGTGATCATCCGTGAGGATCTGATCACTGAGGATGTGCTTCCCGGTACACCGACCATGCTTCGTTATAAGATCCATGCAGATGCGGATTCTCTGTACAATACGCCTCCCGCATACGGCATCTACATCTGCGGCAAGGTATTTAAATGGCTGAAGAAGATGGGCGGTCTGGAAGCAATGAAGGAGCGCAATGAGAAAAAGGCGAAGATCCTGTATGACTACCTGGATGAAAGCAAGCTGTTCAAGGGAACCGTCCGCAAGGAAGACAGATCCCTGATGAATGTTCCGTTCATTACCGGTAATGAGGAGTTAGATGCCAAATTCGTCAAAGAGGCGAAGGAGGCAGGCTTCGAGAACCTGAAAGGTCACAGAACCGTAGGCGGCATGAGAGCAAGTATCTACAATGCAATGCCCATCGAAGGTGTGGAGAAGCTAGTAGAGTTCATGAAGAAGTTTGAAGCGGAGAATGCTTAAGGGGGAGAAAACTATGTTTCAGATCAATTGCCTGAATCCCATTTCCAAAGTGGGACTGGATCGTCTGACAGCAGACTATAAAGTAACCGATAATATAAATGACGCAGAGGGCGTTCTGGTTCGCAGTGCTTCCATGCATGAGCTGGAGCTGCCGGAAAATCTTCTGGCAGTAGCGAGAGCCGGTGCCGGAGTCAACAACATTCCTCTGGATAAATGTGCCCAAAAGGGTATCGTAGTATTCAATACGCCCGGTGCCAACGCCAATGGTGTAAAGGAACTGGTGATCGCTGGTATGCTGTTAGCTGCCCGTGATGTAGTAGGCGGTATCGAATGGGTCAAGGCATCCAAAGACAACGCTGACATTGCCAAAGCCGCAGAAAAAGAAAAGAAGAAATTCGCCGGTACGGAAGTAATGGGCAAAAAGTTAGGTGTCATCGGTCTGGGTGCTATCGGCGTTAAGGTAGCCAATACAGCAGTAAGCCTTGGCATGGAAGTCTATGGCTATGATCCTTACGTATCCGTCAATGCTGCATGGAATTTAAGCCGTTCTGTCAAGCATGTGATGAATGTGGAAGAAATTTATGCAGACTGTGATTATATTACGATACATGTACCGCTTCTGGATTCCACAAAGGGTATGATCAACAAGGAAGCCATCAGCAAAATGAAAGATGGCGTGGTCCTGTTAAACTTTGCAAGAGATCTGTTGGCAAATGAGGCAGATGTCCTGGAGGCGTTAAAGAGCGGCAAGGTAGCCCGTTATGTATCTGATTTTCCGAACCCTACGACAGCAGGACAGCCCGGCTGTATCGTGATCCCTCATCTGGGCGCAAGCACCGAGGAATCCGAAGATAACTGTGCGAAGATGGCTGTGGAAGAGATGATGGATTATCTGGAGAACGGCAATATCCGCAACAGCGTAAATTATCCTGCCTGTGACATGGGCGTATGTAGCCAGGCCGGAAGAATTGCAATTTTCCATAAAAATATTACCAATATGCTGAATCAGTTTACCGCAGTGATCGGTGAGAAGAACATCAATATCTCCGATATGACCAACAAATCCCGCGGCGAAGTGGCATATACCATGCTGGATATTGAAGATGCGGCAACACAGGATCTGGTAGAATCCTTACAGAAGATCGACGGTGTCTTCCGCGTACGTGTGGTAAAGTAAGACATTTGTCTGAATAGCAGAAAAATATGCAGGCATCGGCTATAAAAGGCCGGTGCCTGCTTTACGTTTCCGGTGTAATGCCAAAAACAGCGGAAATAGTGGTAAAATCAGTGTAAAATGTCAGAAACTTACAGACATTTTTTCGTAAAAGCGTTGTATGATATGAGGGAATCTGTTATACTTGGCATGGACCAAAGACGTAAGCCATAAGAGAAAGAAGGAACAAAACAGATGAAATTTGATATGCATTGTCATACAAAAGAAGGATCTATGGATGGAAAGGTTCCTATTGACGATTTTATTGCGGAATTGATCCGCAAGGGTTTTAACGGTATGCTGGTCAGTGATCATAATTCTTATAATGGTTACCGCACGTGGAAACGAAATATAAAAGATCAAAAATTTAAAGATTTTGTGGTATTGAAGGGGATTGAATACGATACCATTGATGCAGGACATATCCTGGTGATCATGCCGGAGACCATTAAGCTGAAAATTCTGGAGCTTCGTGGATTGCCGGTGCAGATCCTGATCGATATCGTGCATAAGAACGGTGGAATATTAGGGCCGGCACATCCCTGCGGAGAGAAATATTTAAGCTTCACCAATACCCTGAAGAAGCGGAATCAGATGGCGGTGATGAATCAGTTTGATTTTCTGGAAGGCTTCAATGCCTGTGAGAGTGTAGAGAGCAACCATTGCGCAAAGGTACTGGCGGAAATGTACGCACTGCCAACCTTCGGTGGAAGCGATGCTCACAAAACGGACTGTATCGGTATGGCGTATACTGACATCCCGGAGCAGATTCATTGTGAATCCGATCTGATCCGGGCAGTGAAGCTGGGAGAAGGGATCAAATGCGGAGGATCCTATTACCGCGGCACTACCAAGGAGAAAATCGGAAAAGCCAATAATATTCTGGTACAGTCCTTCTGGTTCTACAACAGACTGGGAAGCCTGTACCGGCATCACAGAAGAAAGGCAGAAATGCATAAGATGGTATAGGTCCTCTGGGCCTATACTTTTTTTATACACATCGTAATCTAAGTTCATAAATTCTTAAGATGCTTTTACTATAGAAATAGGGTATAATATGCATAAATAAGTAAGCAATATGGAATGTTCCGTAGAACTTGCTTTCAGGGGAAGAGCGTAAGGCGCTACCTGTAATTAAGAGGAGAGAAATATATGAGAAAAAATTTAAGGGGCAGAAAAGCAACCGCGATCGCACTGGCATCCGTTATGGCAATGTCGCTTGCAGCCTGCGGCAGGCAGGATGGATCGAATCAGGTGGGACAGACAGAACAGAAGGAATATGTATATGTTCCCGAATACCTGGAGTTGGATGATAATACGAATTCCAGCTACAGCAACATGACAGTACAGGGAGATAAGCTGTATTATACAAATTACCAATGGGATGAAGCTTCCGGTGAGAGCAAGGTCGTGCTTGGAGCTTACTCGCTGACAGACGGTTCCCGGGAGGATCTGCCGATCACCATTAATGCTGACGGCGGTGGGATCTATTCCATGCAGGCAGACGCAGAAGGTAATATTTATACTGCGGAATTTGAGTGGAATGCCACAGAAGGTGATGACGCTTATACACAGCAGACGACGGTATTGCACAAGTACGATGCATCCGGTACGGAACTGATGGCACAGGATATCACGGACATCATGCAGCAGGATGAGAACAATTCTTATGTGGGCAGCATGTGCCTGGACGACCAGGGCAGATTTTATATCAGCTCTGATTCACTGATCCGGCTGTTTGGCAGTGACGGACAATTTCAGGGAGCTGTGCAGACGGACAGCCAGTGGATCCAGGGCATGGGAAAAGCAAAAGACGGCAAGGTATACCTGGCTTATTATGACCAATCCGGCAACGTGAAGCTATCCCAGATCGACTTTGACGGCAAAGCATTGGGACAGACATATGATAACTTCCCGAACACGAACGGCAACGGAGGCTTGTGTGCCGGAATAGAAAATGATCTTCTGGTGAATACGGATACTGCCCTGTATGATTATAGTCTCGCAGACCAGAAGACTACCGAAATACTGAGCTGGCTGGACAGTGATATTAACGGCAGTTATGTTACCTATGCCGCAGCCACCGCAGATGGTAAGATCCTGGCAGTAGTCAATGACTGGAACACAGGGGAAACTGACCTGGTGAAGCTGACCAGAACCAAGGCCAGTGAGGTGGCACAGAAGTCCCAGATCACGATCGGAACCCTGTATACCTCCCAGAGCCTTCAGGCAGCAGCCGTAGCCTTCAACAAGCAGAGTAATGAATATCATGTCAATATTAAAACATATATCGATGATAATAACTGGACCGAAACTTCCTGGGCGGATGGCATTACAGCCATGAACAATGATATTACCTCCGGAGCCGGGTGCCCGGATATCTTGGATCTGTCCAACCTGGATGTCAAGGAACTGGCTTCCAAGGGTGTATTCGAGGATATGACACCTTATCTGGAGAAGAGCAGTGTATTAAGCAAGGACGATTTCTTTGAAAATATTGTAGACAGTTATACCTTTGACGGAAAACTGGTGGGAATTCCGAAGAGCTTCACCTTAAACACGATCGTCGGCAAGACCTCCGAAGTAGGTGATAAGAAGGGCTGGACCATTGACGATATTATAGCCTATGCAGGCCAGCACGAAGGTGCTTCCCTGTTTGAGGGCATGACCAAGAGCGGTATGCTGTACACACTGTTAGCCTATGATCTGGACAGCTATATTGACTGGGAGACGGGAAAGTGCAGCTTTGATTCGGAAGATTTCCAGAAAGTACTGGAATTTGTCAATACCTTCCCTGAAGAGTATGATTGGCAGAATGATGACAGATCTACACCGGCGAAGATCCAGTCCGGTGAAGTACTGTTGAATATGACAGGCATCTATCAGCTGAACAGTATTCAGGAGGAGGAAGCTATGTTCGGTGAGCCGGTAACCTATATCGGATATCCTACCTCCGGCGGTGGCAGCGGTACTTATATGCAGGCCAGTGAGCTGTATGCGATTACCGCCAAATCCTCCAACAAGGACGGCGCATGGGCATTTATTGAGAACTACCTGAATCAGCCGTTTGATGATCTATATTCCTATGGACTTCCCGCCAGAAAGTCTGCACTGGATGATATGGTGGAGAAGGCACTGAATGTGACATATATGACAGATGAAAACGGTGAGCAGATCCTGGATGAGAACGGGAATCCTGTTCCGGAGGACGGTACTTCCGGCATCAGTTACGGAGACTGGGAGTACACCTATCACACTCCTACCGAGGAAGAAATCAATATTCTGAAGGAGCTGATCAGTGTGGCTGAACCTTCCAGTGCAACCGGTAATGATGAGATCACCAATATCATCACGGAGGAAGCGGAAGCATTCTTCAAAGGTCAGAAGTCCGTAGCGGATGTGGCAGGTGTCATTCAGAGCCGTGTACAGGTCTATGTGAATGAAAACAGATAAAGGAAAGGCTTAAAATATCGTGAGCAGACAGCATGTGAAACATACGCATAAGCATCACAAATTAGATAGAAGAATGCGAAAACTCAAGAGGAGCTCGGGGCTTTTTATAGCCCCCAGCTTCCTTGGAGTTCTTGCGTTCTTTTTTCTACCCTTTCTGGTTGTGATCTTTTATTCCCTGGTGGACAATCCCATCAGTATGAATTTTGTCTTTTTAGACAACTTTAGAAATGTAGTGCAGAATGCCGCTTTCCGTACAGCGGTACATAATACTGCTGTGTTCTCGGCCATTGCCGTACCGCTGGCAGTGGTATTGTCCCTGCTGCTTGCCATTGTATTGGAATCCAAACTTCCGTTCCGGAGCCAGTTCCGTACGTTTTTCTTAAGCCCCATGATGGTACCGGTAGCCTCCATCGTGTTGATCTGGCAGGTATTGTTTCATTATAACGGTGCAGTCAATGATCTGCTGGGAGTCTTCGGCATAGAGAAGATTGACTGGCTGAAGTCCAGCTATTCCATCATTGTTATCGTAATCCTGTTTTTGTGGAAGAATCTTGGATATAATATGATCCTGTTCATGGCAGCCCTGGCCAGCATTCCCAATGAGCTGCTGGAGGTGGCGAGGTTGGAGAGCGCAACACCGCTGCAGACCTTTTTTTACATCAAGATCCGGTATCTGTCATCGACTTTTTTGTTTGTGACGATCATGTCCCTGATCAGCTCATTTAAGATCTTCCGTGAGATCTATCTGCTGACCACGGATTACCCTTATGACTCCATCTATATGCTGCAGCATTTCATGAACAATAAGTTCAAGAGTCTGGATTATCAGACGCTGTCTGCAGCGGCCATATTGATGTCCTTAGTCATGATTGTGATCATCGGACTTCTGTTCGCAGTGGAAAATCATTTCGGAAAGGATGTGGAAGGCTGATGGAGCAGAACAACACAGGTACACCGGCAAAAGCCCCATCCAGAAGACCTGCTTCGCAGGAGACGAAGAGGGCGGCCAGGTATAAACGCAGAAAAAAACTATTTGAAAATATCCGCATCAGCATAGCAACAGTGATCGCAGCCTTTTTTGCCATACTGTTCCTGATGCCGATCGTTCTGACGATCACCAATTCTTTCATGTCATCTTCGGAGATATCAGCGAATTATGGTTCGGTATTTGCCACGAATGATAAGGGCTATATTTCCGAAAAAGTGAATTTGAAATTTATTCCGGATATTGTATCCTTCAGCCAGTATACTACGGTACTTTTGAAAAGCCCGGAATATCTGCTGAAATTCTGGAATTCCGTGATCCTGGTGGGACCGATCGTACTGTTTCAGCTGATCGTGGCATCGCTGGCGTCTTATGGATTCGCCAGGTACTCGGGGAAGCTGAGGTCATTGGTATTTTTTTCCTATGTGATATTGATGCTGATGCCGTATCAGGTAACGCTGGTACCCAATTATCTGGTGGCGGAAAAGCTGAATATATTAAATACGTACTGGGCCATCTGGCTGCCCGGGATCTTTTCACCCTTTGCAGTCTATCTGCTGACGAAGTTCATGAAGAGAATTCCTGTGGGGGTCATGGAGGCGGCACAGATTGACGGTGCCGGAGAGTGGCAGATCTATCGGCTGATCTGTATGCCATTGTGCAAAGGTGCGCTGTGTTCCGCAGCCATCCTTGTATTTATCGATTACTGGAATATGGTGGAGCAGCCGCTGATCTTGTTATCCGATGCGGAGATGCATCCCTTGTCCGTGTTCTTGAGCAAGATCAATTCCGGAGAGATCGGACTGGCATTCGCCGTGGCTACGATCTACATGGTGCCCAGTCTTCTGGTATTTCTCTACGGAGAAGAATATCTGGTAGACGGAATTACCTACCAGGGCGGTGTCAAAGGCTAGGATTACTGATTTTTTGAGGATATACCGGCATGGATCCGACTGCCGGAATACAGATAGAAAGTGAAGTATAGAGGAGAATCAAGATGAACGAGAACGGTGGAAAAAAGAGAAGAGAATGGGTTAAAAATGCAGCCATTATATTCTTGTCTGTAATGTTGGTGCTGACATTTTTTTCCAATACATTTATGAACTATTCCCTTCCGGAGGTTGCGGCACAATATGTACAGTCCGGCACCATCACGGCGAAGATCCGCGGAACCGGCACGGTGGAGAGTGGAGATCCCTATAATGTGAAGATAACGGAAACCCGTACCATCTCCAGTGTCCTGGTGAAGACCGGGGATAAGGTAGAGAAGGGAGCTCCCCTGCTGCTATTGGAAGATAAAGAAAGTAAAGAACTGACGGATGCACAGAAGGCCCTGGATGAAGCAAGACTTCAGTTTGAACTTGCAATGTTGGGAAAAGATATTACAAATAGCGTTTATAATAATGTGCAGAGCGGTAATGTTTCTTCCATGGCAACATATCAGAGCAGAATCGTAGCAGCGGAAGCAGAAATTAATAAATGGCAAAAACTGGTGGATGAAGCACAGAATGCTATCGATCAACTAAATACAGCACAGGCTAATGTGAAAGCGAGTGGAGATCCAGATACCAGTTCGGAGCAGGCAAAGGTGAATACAGCACAGGCAACATTGGACAGTGATGAAATCAAGATTGCTAAAGACGATATTACTAGGTGGCAAAATGAAAAGGCTGCTTGTGATGCGATTATTAAAAAATGGCATGAAGGAATTACGGAAACGGTATCGGGAAACGAGGTTATTGGAGTAGTATCGCAGGAAGAATTTGATGTCGCTACAGCAAATAGTGCCAGATATCAGGAATTAATTAATGAAAAACAGGCATTTATCAATAACAATCCGGATAAAGTAAAAGCGTATGAAGATAAGGTGAAAGCTTTATCGGATGCCCAAAAAGCACTTTCGGATAAGGGTAATAGTAAAGAAAATAGTTCTAATTCATTGGAAGTACAAAAAAATAACTGGGCAGCAGAATTGACTAAGCGTAAAGCGCAGTTGGATGTGGCGACAGCAACCAGAGACCAGCTTTTGACAGATATTTCTAATGAACTGAATTTGGATTATAAATTAGACGATTTGCAAAAACAGCGTGATGAGATCGCAAAATTGCAGGAGAATGCGGTAGGCGCCAGCATCGATGCCCCTATTTCGGGTACCATTACCAGTGTAACTGTCAAGGCAGGAGACGAGGCACAGCCGGATACTGCACTGGTGACCATGCAGCCGGAGGGTAAGGGCTTTACCATGAGCTTTTCCGTGACCAATGATCAGGCGAAGAGACTTTCCGTAGGAGATAAGGCAGACCTGGTGAACTCCTGGAGATACAGTAATATGGATATTACACTGGCCAGCATCAAGCCGGATACCACAGATCCCGGACAGAAGAAGCTGCTGACCTTTGATATCACCGGAGATGAAGTGACACCCGGACAGTCCTTAAATGTATCCGTGGGACAGAAGAGTGCCAATTACGATCTGATCGTACCCAACAGTGCCATCCGTGAGGACAGTAACGGTAAGTTTATCCTGATCGTGGAATCCAAGAGCAGCCCCTTAGGTAACCGTTATGTGGCGACCCGTGTGGATGTGGAGGTACTGGCAAGTGATGACACCCAGTCCGCAGTGAGCGGAGCTTTATATGGCTATGAATTTGTCATTACGACATCTACCCAGCCGGTAGAGGCAGGAAAGCTGGTCAGACTGGCAAATAATTCATAAAAGGTCTTTCAGACGGAAAATAATTTAACAGGAAGGAAGAAACAGATCAGATGTTTCGGATTCGAATACAGAATAAAAAGAAATGCATATGGTACTGCAGTGCAGTAGTATCCTTTCTTCTGTTCCTGCTTTTGCTGGGATGGACCAACCATCTGGCAAATACCCAGGATGCCCAGCAGATGGCCGGACGATGGAGTGAAAAAAAGGATGTGGCACAGATCAGCTGCTTTTTCTCCTCCAAAGCAGAAGTGACGGAGGATACCATTCAAAGCTTTGAATATTCATTGAAAAATGTGCTGCAGGAGGCCTCGATTACAGAGACCTCCGAGAATCCAAGTGCCAGACTCTGGGTGGATGCCTATAGCGCAGACGGTAAGATCACCCTGGTCAACGGGAAAAATACGCTGGATGCCAATGCCATCGGTATCGGCGGAGACTTTTTTATGTTCCATCCGTTAAAACTGATCACAGGCTCCTATTTTTCCGGTAACGATCTGATGCAGGACTATTGTATCATCGATCAGGATGCGGCCTGGCAGCTGTTCGGCTCCAATGATGTGGTGGGAATGACGGTATATATCGGCAATGTTCCCCATATCGTCACCGGTGTGGTACAGCGCCCGGACAGCAGAATGGATAAAGCAGCGGGACTGAATTCCACGGTGGTCTATGTGTCTTATGAGACACTGTCTGCTTATGGTACGAATAACGGAATCAACCATTACGAGATCGTGATGCCGAACCCTGTGGATGAGTTCGCCTACAGCAAAGTAAAAGAAGGAATCGGCATAGACGAGAAAAACGTTGAGATCGTGGAAAACAGCAGACGTTATTCCCTGCCCAACCGGATCAAAACAATCCTTGCCTTCGGAACGCGTTCCATGAACGGCAAAGCCATCATCTACCCCTACTGGGAGAATCTGGCGAGAGGCTATGAAGACATTATTGCATTACTGACAGTATTTATGCTGCTTCTGTCATTATATCCGGTAGTGACCGTTATCTGGTGCTTTGTACACTGGTGGCGTCATAAGGGCTGGACTTTGAAGGATGTATGGCATACCGGTAAGGATCAGGCAGAGCGGGCTGTGGAACGCCGCAGGGAGAAAAAGCACTCCCACAAGGAGAGGGATGTCCTGGAGGAACTGGAACGGGAGCTGGAGGAAGACCCTTATGCAGACAGTGAATTCTCCTGGCTGACGGATGAACCGGCGGAGGGAGCAGAGCCTGCGGATGCAGCTTCGGAAGAGCCGGAGAAAGCGCAGACAATGAACATGCAGACAGAGGAAACGCAGACACCTGAGGAGACAAAAGAGGAACAGCAGTCGTAAAACAACAGACACAGACAAGAAAAGGAGAGGGAGAATGAAAAAGAAAGGGAAAAAACGGATCAGTATCGCGTTGACCGTGGCAATGATCGCAGGTCTGACTGCCTGTGGAAAGGGTAACGGCGGGAACGGAAACAGTGGCAGCAGTGCGGCCGATTCCAGCCTTGCAAAACAGTA
>OGUA01000584.1_pt1 | contig 14291 bp, 9 predicted proteins | sample 1573691 | NCBI WGS metagenome assembly OGUA01 (sample SAMEA2581925, study PRJEB24529) | metagenome | biome: Human gut stool | place: China | collected 2011 | reverse complement strand
TCGCCAGAATCATAGACAAGGCTTTCAGGTGGTTTCCGATGTTCAGGGAAATGCTGCGCATGGAAAAGTTCTGTGCCATGCTGGGGTTCACTAAAGAAATGACCGAAAGGCTTGTAGTCAAGAAGGAGGCAATGAAGTGCAGCGGTAAAATCTATTCCGAGCAGCACAGGCGAAATTTTGACGTAAAGGATGATGTTTTTAGGGTGGAGAATGACCCTGACGATGAAAGCAGGCTGAATCTGACAATAAACAGGAAGCCGATTGCCGAGTGGTTCAGGGAGCAATGGCACAGGCTTAGATATGGAACAAGACTGCCACAACAAGAAGAAAAGAAAAGCCGTGGCATAAAATTATAAATATATAGTGCAAATTATCAGATAGTTTCGCTACCTTTGTAACCGGATTGAGACAACTCCATCCAATATGATATTTAAGATTTAAAAGAAGCGTTATGCTTATCTTGTAATTGGAAACCTGAGAAATTTTCAAATGAGCAAGGATAGCATAGTGGTTCTCACGCATATGGCGTGGGCTGCTATTGTTGTATCTGCTCATTAGGTTTTCTCAGGACCTCCAATTAAGATGTGGCATTGCAGTTCCACGCTTTTCAACTTAATAATGCTCTCCATGGAACTGAGGATAGCGTAATTTATTTTTTATGTTTTCTACAATTTGTTATATTATATCCATTATTTGCTTCATCACTACATTTGGATGTCATGCAACATTAAAAAATGGGAATCCTACAGATTATCCTGGATATATGCTATCACCATTATTATCTTCTATACCGTATATAAGTGGATTTATCTTAGCAGTAATACCTGAATGCTTAGTTTTTGATATTGCATGGTATTGGATGTTTTTAATTAATATTTTTATTGTCATTATTTTAGGACCAATAATAACAAAATTTTATTTGGTTAGAATGGTAAGTGGTAAAGGATTAGGTGTTGATGCCTTTATTTCTCTTCTAATAGCTATAGTTTTTTTAACTTTAGGAATCATATTTCAACCTTAATATACGTTTATATGAAAAACATACAAATAGCCTTAATTATAGCACTACTGTTATGTCTATTTCCAATGCCTTATGGCTTTTATATATTTGTCAGATTTTATTCTTTTATTGTTTTCTCTTTAATGGCATACCAATGCTACCATAATGATAAATCAAACAACGCATTATTATGGGGCTCTTTAGCTTTATTATTTCAGCCATTCCTAAAAATAACATTAGGAAGGGAAATATGGAATATAATAGATGTTATAGTTGCTATTTTAATAGTTATTTTTTTATTGAGAGAAAAAGATAAGTAATGAATATTTTATTGAATATAAACTTTATAGACAACTTTTATGGAACAAGAAAAATTAGATAGAGCCATACGTTATGTACTCCGCTATGCAATAGAGCACAATGGAAAAGCTTATTTTAATCCTTGCATGTATTATTTAGGGTTTGCAGATAACATTCAACCACCTAAAAGTTTTGACGATGAGCTAAATAAATATGGTGAAATACATTATGATACCCATTATGATCTCTACGATGATGAATGTTACACAACCTGGTCATATTTTCAAATTGATGATAGAGGAATAAAATACATAAAGGAAATTGAACCATCAGGCATTGGCAAACTTATAAGGATAATATTATGCTTTATTTTAAGTGTTATTCAATTACCATTTATAGTAGAAGGTTGGATTTCCTTTTTCTTGAATTATATTTTAAAAGTTGTTTCTTCAATATTTTTCCCTTTTGCTATATTAAGTTTTGTATGGTTACCTATAGACTTTATATGCGGAGTAAGCTGGTCATGTTGTGACTATCTCAAATACAAAATATGGAATAGAGGATTTAGCTGGAATGCTTCTGTGCAAAGATGGACAAGCCATTTTCCTGAATTATAACTTCAAAGTTTGTTAGAAAATAATAAGCCTAAAAAATAAATATTCTATATTTGAATTATTAGAATTTTGTGTAATTTTGAGTTGTAATGGACAATAATGTTAAACACGGCCAGGGCATTTGTCCAGTGCATAACCTGGTCTTAAAACAATTAAAACATGAAAAATTTAATTAATCATGCGTAGATTGAGTGTAGAAAGATGGCTCAATCTATATTGCGCAAGTTAAAAGACCTAACTTTAGCAACATCTTTCATTTTATGTTTCGTTAATCTAAATAATGCTTATTACGAGCAATTGTAGCACCCTTCACTTAACAACGAACTCAAATATGAGTTTAAGCTATTAGGAGCTGCAGAAAAAATAAGAAAATAGGACGAAACAAATTTTGAGAAAGTAAAAAGTTGAACATCTAAAAATCAAGACTAGTATTTAGGTAATTCTATTCGTTGTATAGAAGGTGGTTCGAATCCACCTACTAGTTCTTTTATTATTGGTAATAGAAATGTTTAAATTTATACCTTCAAAAATTACCATCACAATCAATAAGTAGAATTGATTTTAAATTAATGCAAAAAACTTCTTCTTAAAGCCTCTCTTTATATATTTCTTAGGAAAATGAAAAAACCAACGTTTTACGTTAATCCCGTATATCCGCAACCAGAAAGACAAACGGGAACAATTTGGGAACAAGCTGCAAAAAAGAAAAGAGCTAAATATTTGATTTACAAATACTTAACTCTTTTTCTTGTACCCAGACCCGGGGTCGAACCGGGATGGATGTTACTCCACTGGTGTTTGAGACCAGCGCGTCTACCGATTCCGCCATCTGGGCAACTAAATCAGGGAATATGTATTTCCTTAATTGCGGTGCAAAGGTAGTCAAATATTTTGAAACCACAAGCATTTCACGCAAAAAAGTGAAAATAATTTTCATCTAACACTATTTAGAACTCTTTCCGGACATTGTTCGAAAAATAAAGGCTATCTTAGCATAAACTTTTAAAGCTACGCCGATATCATGAATAACAACTACTACTGTATCATCATGGCTGGAGGAATGGGACGCCGTTTCTGGCCTTACAGTCGCAAAGCATTGCCTAAACAGTTTCTTGATTTCTTTGGAACAGGACAGACTTTATTACAACAAACTTTCGACAGATACAAGAAAATAATTCCAACAAACAACATTTACATTACAACTCATAAAGATTATAAACAAATCGTTCTTGATCTGCTACCAGAAATAACAGAAGGACAGCTGATCATTGAAGAAGAAAGACGTAATACAGCTCCTTCCATCGCTTACGCATCGCACATTATTCAGAAAATAAATCCAGACGCAACCATCGTCGTAGCCCCGTCCGACCATCTGATACTGAAAGTGGAAGAATTTAAAGAAGCTATTTTGAAAGGACTGGAATTTGCATCGAAAAATGACAAACTGGTTACATTGGGAATAAAGCCTAACCGCCCAGAAACAGGATATGGATACATTCAGATAGACGAAGAAAAAAAAGGAGATTTTTATAAAGTAAAAACTTTCATAGAAAAGCCGGCTCGTGAATTTGCAGAAATATTCGTGCAAAGCAATGAATTTTATTGGAACTCTGGCATTTTTGTATGGCATGTCAATACTATACTGAAAGCTTTTCACGAAATGATGTCAGAAATCTGCCCACGAGTAGAATGTGATGTACCCGACTTCACTTCGTGTCCGAACATTTCGATAGATTACAGTATTATGGAAAAAGCCGACAATGTATACGTGCAGTTATGCGATTTCGGCTGGGCCGATCTGGGTACTTGGGATGCACTTTATGATGCTTCGCCCAAAGACACGAACCACAACGTAATAATTAACAGTAATACTGTACTTTACAATTGCAAAGACAGTATCATATTAGTACCGGAAGGACAACTTGCCGTAGTTCAAGATTTAGACGGCTATCTGGTTGCATCACGTGACAACGTACTCCTTATCTGTAAAAAAGATGACCACGATGCAATCCGCAAGTTTGTAAATGATGTAGAAATGAAATTCGGAGAAAAATACTCCTGATCTTATTATATATAAAATCAAGAAAAACAAAGATTTACAGATATTATACACGATAGAAAAGGAGCTTCCCCACTACTTTAATTCCTTCTGCATGTATCTGTAAAATAGAGGCGATAAAATTCCTCGATTTTTTCGTACAAAAAAGAAAAAAACTTCTCGATATTTTTATAAAAACATGCCCATATTTTTTCCAAAATATGGGCATGTTTTTTTCGATAGCAATTATGATTGGTTTCTTGACACTTTAATATTCAAAAGTGATGCCAAGAGTAGGCAGCAAGGTTCCACTTTCCTGTTTTATGGACTTCATTACGTAACGTTGTTCCGAAAGAGGAGCCGTTGGATTTTCAATCTGCCCGGTACTCATCAGCACATCAGGCTGACGAAGTTTACTAGCCGTAATATTCTGGATATCAAGATAAACACCAAACATACATTTCTTCCAATAAAACATTTTATCAACACGGATATCCAGCTGTCCAAAAGCCGGCAGACGCTCTGTATTATACCGATCGTAATCATAATATGCTTTACCCTGTGCATTCCATGCTTCTACCAAGGATGACTTTTCTACATCATACGGTGTATAAGGCGAACCTCCGATGCAGCTTATTTTCATACCCACACTCCAGTTTTTGGGAAAGTTATAAGTTCCACTTACATTGAATATAAAGCGATTATCCCATGCAGAGGGCACATAATCACCTTCTTTCCCATCACGGAATTCACTCTTGAAAATTGTTAATGAGGATGATAAGTTCAACCGTTGAACTAACAGCCACTTAAACATCATTTCTATTCCGTATGAACGTCCCTCAGCTGTAGATATCAGCCGTTCGTTACCTATTACCCCGTAGTCATTTCCCTTACAAGCCAAAGGTATGCCGTCAGACACGGACAAAGGCATATCGCGATAGAATTTATAAAATCCCTCAGCCGATATTTCCATATTCTCATTAGGCTGCCAAGAAAGCCCAACACTTTCCTGAGATACGGAAATATAATCCAGATTACGGTTCAGGTAACTGCCATCATTTCCTTTAAAACCGAGCGCTGTATAAGGTGGAAGCTGATAATACAGTCCCATGTGACCACTTAAGAACAGACGGTCAACCAATCTGTACGATACAGACAGACGAGGAGAAAGCTGCCTCCACAGTTCTTTCATCTTGTCGTTATAATTATTTCCATCTGTACGAACTCCAAGTGATGCAGTAAAACGCTCGTCTGGAGCTGAATAATCCATTGAAGCAAAAAGCCCCCAACGGAATATATCCAGATTTGTACGGTAATCGAAAATTTGCACCTCATCTGTAAAAACTCTCTGGTAAGTTGTATTGGAATATTGGGAATAATTCAATTCCACACCAGCATTCAGCTTCCAAAGGTTCCAGGTAGAAGTGTTTTCCATCCGCAATTTCGTTTCTTGCTCTACTGACCGAAGACGCAACGTCAGATTATCCTCCGAGCTTTCATCATTGTCGTGATATTTCAGGTTACGGTTATTTAAATAGCTATGGCTTAACGTCACCGACTGAACATGCGGACCGGCATAATGCCGATATACACCTCCCAAAGTAAAAGTTTCCTGATTTATCTTAGGCAAATAACCTAATATATATTCAGCATCCTCTCCTTCTATATCAAAGTTCAGCTTCATCCGGTCAATACCGCCCAATCCAAGCAACGTCAGTTCATTACGTGCATCAAAACGCGTTTTCAGTTTAAACGAAGCATCCGTATAAGCAGGAAGCAAAGGTAATCCCAAAACTTTAAACAACATTTGCAAATAAGATTGTCGTACTGATACCAGATAAGAAGTCTTATCTCCCAGGTGTCCGTTAGAGGTAAGCGCTACTTCCGACGCTCCTAACGTAGCTTTCAGTGAGTTATGCTCCATATCTCCGTCGCGCAGACTAAAATCGAGCACTGAACTCAAGGCATTTCCCCTATTGGCAGGAAAAGCACCGCTATAAAACTTCACATTACGTATCAGATCGGCATCAATCAGTCCTACCGGACCTCCTGAAGCCCCCTGCGTACTGAAATGATTGATATTCGGTATTTCTACCCCATCAAGGTAAAAACGGTTTTCCGATGGCCCACCACCACGTACAATCAAATCATTCCGGTAGCCGATGGGAGAAAAAGCGACTCCCGGATAGTTTTGTACCACACGGGATATGTCACGATTGGCACCGGGTGCTTTTTCTATCTCCTGCAAACCGATTACACGAAGACTGACCGGACTTTCTGCTACTTTTTGAAAAGGAGAAGCCGTAACAGTGACTCCTTCCAGTTGCGTTCCCTCCTCTTCCATTTCAATCTGAATATGAGGAGTACGGTGATTTACACGATACTCGGATGTAAAGACCGTTTTGTACCCCAACATGGAAGCCTGCAAACGGTAGATTCCAGGCGGAACCTGTTCGACGCTAAAATGCCCTTCGGCATCTGTAGAAGAGCCTATTCCTAAGCCAACAACCAGTACATTGACAAATTCCAGTGGTTTACGACTTGTTTTATCTATTACAGTTCCTTCTATGCGGTATGTTTGTCCATAAGCCAGCATACAAAAGGCCAGCAACATCGACAAGAATATCACTTTCTTCATCATAATAAATACTTTAAATCACTGTATAAATCAAAAAAGCCATCCTGCGAGATGAAGGATGGCTTTCATTCTTGTAATATTGGTAGAAAGGAGGTATCAAGCTTTGCCTTCCCAGGCGTTATGAATACGTTCTGCGATGGACTTAAACTCTTCATCGCTCAGCTTCAGTTTCGGATTAGAAAACAGCATATCCGATTCATTCTGAATAGGGATCAGATGAATATGAGCATGAGGAACTTCAAGACCAATTACTGCTTCTCCAACCTTGCGGCAAGGGAAAGCTTTCTGAATAGCCAGCGCCACATGTTTTGCAAATACATGCATAGCAGCCAATTCTTCATCGCTCAGATCGTAGATATAATCGACTTCTTTTTTAGGAACAACCAGTGTATGTCCCTTTACCAACGGATTTATATCCAAAAAAGCATAGAACTTATCGTCCTCTGCAACCTTATAACTGGGAATTTCCCCCGCAACGATTTTACTGAATATTGTTGCCATAATATTGATATATTAAAAAAGGCAAGTCCGCAACAAAGCAGACCCGCCTTATAGTTAAAACGATATTCCTGTTACTTCCAGACTGATTTTACCCTGTGGAATAGTAATTTCTGCAATATCACCCACTTTCTTACCCAACAAACCCTGAGCAATCGGTGTATTTACAGAAATCTTACCCAGTTTCAGGTTAGCTTCAGTTTCCGACACGATAGTATATGCCATCTTCATGCCAGTCTTTACATTCTTCAGTTCTACACGAGTAAGAATCTGAACTGTATCAGCTTTCAATTTAGATGTATCTATAATCTTCGCATCACCAATTGTTGCTTTCAACTGATTTATTTTCATTTCCAGCATGCCTTGAGCTTCCTTAGCTGCATCATATTCTGCATTCTCAGACAAGTCACCCTTGTCGCGAGCTTCAGCAATAGCAGCTACAATCTTCGGACGCTCTACAGATTCCAGATGCTTTAATTCTGCTACCAATTTCTGATAGCCTTCTTCTGACATATAAGCCATAGTTTTTTCCTCCTTATTATATTCGTTATTAATTAAATTGTTCTTGCTTATAAAACAAAAAAGAATCCCGATACACAAACATGTATCGGAACCCTTCTCTGTTATGACTTTGGCAAAGATACGCCTTTTATTGATACCAGTCAAGTACCAAAGCGCACTATTTTCACATGCTTTTCAACATGTTATAATAATTTCTTAATCGCTTCTTCCAAATCTGTTTTCGGACCAATTCTCATATTCAGTTCATTGTTCCGGCCTACCAAAAATGCTGTCGGCAACTGAGTCACACCATACAATCTGACATAAGTAGAATATGGTCCTTGAGGATCGCGAACGCAAATCCAAGGCAGATTATCAGCTGCGGTTTTCCAGAAATGCTCATCGGTATCTAATGAAACCTGATAGATTTCCAATCCCTGTGAAGCATACTTATCATATATTTCACGCAACAGCAAATTACGTGCTCCTGATTCTGCACTTCCATATGCGGTAAAGTCTATCAGCACGACCTTACCTTTTAAATCTGTAAGATGACGGACTGTACCTTTTATATCCATCAATGGAATATCAATAATAGAAGCTTCCTGTATTTTATCTGCTGGAATATCCAAAGGTTTCACCTGCGGAGCACGGGTATTTTTCATACCCTTGATAACCATATTATACAGATTACGTGAACGGTCAGCATGTGGATACAAATTGTTCATACTTGTAGCCACAGCAGCAAAACATTTCACATCTTCCTTATTATTCAACGGATCGAAAATCATATATCCATTTAAGACCTGGAATAAAGCAAAATACGCATAAGGTTTATTGGGAGCAACGAATATATAATTCCGCTTCACTTCATCCTTATATGCATCTACCATACGTGTCAGACTGTCTTGAGCAATACCAACAGGTATTCCCGACTGAGCCATACGATTCACACGTTCCTGCAAATCAGTCTGCAATAAAACCAGTTCTTTGATTTTCTGATTATTTTCAGAGCCTTGAATATTGTACTCCGTTGCAAAATTTTTATAATCAGCCTTTACTTCAACAGTTTCAGTAGAATCAACCGAGAAGTTTATCACTTTATTATCAATACGCAATCGGTAAAAATCAGGCGCTTCGGGACGAGCGGCAGCAAAGCTGAAAGCTCCATCACTTCCTAATTCCACTGAATCCAGCGCAACAATACCATCTAATCCTGTCTGCTCCAGATATAACATTTTATCGGCAGCATCGGTCACTTCTCCCTGCACCTTAAAAGCAGGCTCGTTGTTGCAGGCCGTAAAACCTGCGAACAACAGAGCTGCAGCGATATAAGCATTTCTTTTCATTAGCGATTATTATTCATTTCGGGATGCAAAGATACGGCTTTTTATGAGTTCACAAAGTTTTTATCCAAGTTCTTATAAAATGACATATTTTTTTTAGCCTGATCCAAGTGCCGATATCACAAACCTCAAATGTAAAATGGAATAAGAATTATATAAAAATACGTACAGACTAAACTTTTATCTCATTTACACCCGATTAGTATAATAATATTTGTATCTTTGCGCGAACTTTAAGAAGACTTTTATATTAAAACATTTTTTATGATCAATCCTATTGTTAAGACGATCGAGCTAGGTGATGGAAGAACCATTACACTCGAAACGGGAAAGCTGGCAAAACAGGCAGATGGTGCTGTTATGCTACGCATGGGTAACACCATGTTGCTGGCTACTGTTTGTGCAGCAAAAGATGCAGTTCCCGGTACAGATTTTATGCCGCTTCAGGTAGAGTATAAAGAAAAATATTCAGCATTCGGACGTTTCCCGGGTGGCTTTACCAAACGCGAAGGCAAAGCTTCTGATTATGAAATTCTGACTTGCCGCTTGGTAGACCGCGCTTTGCGTCCATTGTTCCCCGACAATTTCCACGCAGAAGTTTACGTAAACATCATTTTGTATTCAGCAGACGGTGTAGATATGCCTGATGCTTTGGCAGGTTTGGCTGCTTCTGCAGCACTGACCGTATCCGACATTCCTTTCGGCGGTCCGATTTCAGAAGTACGTGTAGCACGCATTGACGGTCAATTCGTTATCAATCCTACATTCGAACAGCTTGAAAAAGCCGATATGGATCTGATGGTAGCTGCCACTTATGAAAACATCATGATGGTAGAAGGTGAAATGAACGAAGTGAGCGAACAAGATTTGTTAGAAGCTTTAAAAGCTGCTCACGAAGCAATCAAGATACACTGTAAGGCACAGATGGAACTGATGGAAGAAGTTGGTTCTACTGTTAAACGTGAATATTGCCACGAAGAAAATGACGAAGACTTACGCAAAGCCGTTCATGACGCTTGTTATGAAAAAGCTTATGCAATAGCTGCATCAGGAAACCGCAATAAACACGAACGTCAGGATGCATTTGATGCAATCTGTGAAGAATTCAAAGCTCAGTTTACAGAAGAAGAGCTTGAAGAAAAAGCAGGAATGATAGACCGTTACTACCATGACGTAGAAAAAGAAGCTATGCGTCGCTGCATCCTTGATGAAGGAAAACGTCTGGACGGTCGTAAGACAACAGAAATTCGTCCTATCTGGTGCGAAGTAGGTCCATTGCCTTATCCACATGGTTCTTCTATCTTTACCCGTGGAGAAACACAGTCTTTGAGTACCGTTACATTGGGAACCAAACTTGATGAAAAGATTGTGGATGATGTACTTGATCAGCACAAAGAACGTTTCTTATTGCATTATAATTTCCCTCCATTCTCTACAGGTGAAGCAAAAGCACAACGTGGAGTAGGACGTCGTGAGATTGGTCACGGTCACTTGGCATGGCGTGCTCTGAAAGGTCAGATTCCAGCAGATTATCCATATTGCGTACGTGTTGTTTCGGATATTCTGGAATCTAACGGTTCTTCTTCAATGGCAACTGTATGTGCCGGTACTTTAGCACTGATGGACGCAGGTGTACCTATTAAGAATCCGGTATCAGGTATTGCAATGGGATTGATCAAAAATGCCGGAGAAGAAAAATATGCCGTTCTGTCTGATATCTTAGGTGATGAAGATCACTTGGGAGATATGGACTTCAAAGTTACAGGTACTAAAAATGGTATTACTGCAACTCAAATGGATATTAAGTGTGACGGACTGACATACGATATTCTTGAAAAAGCATTGTTACAAGCTAAAGAAGGTCGTGAATACATCCTGAACAAATTGACAGAATGTATCGGTGAGCCTAGACAAGACTTGAAACCCAATGCTCCACGTATCGAAACAATGATTATCCCTAAAGAATTCATTGGAGCTGTAATCGGCCCGGGTGGAAAGATTATCCAGGGTATGCAGGAAGAGACAGGTGCAACTATTACAATTGAAGAAATTAATGGTGTTGGCCGTATCGAAATTGCAGGAAACAATAAAAAGATGATTGATGATGCAATGCGTCTGATAAAAGGTATCGTTGCTGTTCCTGAAATCGGTGAAGTATATCAAGGAAAAGTTCGTTCAATCATGCCTTACGGTGCATTTGTAGAATTCCTTCCTGGTAAAGACGGATTACTCCATATTTCAGAAATCGATTGGAAGCGTCTGGAAACTATCGAAGAAGCAGGCTTAAAAGAAGGTGATGATATTGAAGTTAAGTTACTGGATATTGATCCTAAAACTGGAAAATTCAAACTGTCACATAAGGTCTTATTACCTAAACCAGAAGGAATGGGAGAAGGTAACCACGCAAAACGCGAACGTAAGCCTCAACAAAATAAAGAACAGAAATAATAAACATTCTTTATAACAAAAACAGTCCGAGATTTCAAATGAGATCTCGGACTGTTTTTGTTATATACACATTATATAGCTTCAGTTTCCTTCTTATTATACTTATTCCGATAATCTTTAGGAGTTACCTGAAAATGTTTAGAGAATTCTTTATAGAAATGAGAGCGATTAGCAAATCCCGTTTTATACATAATTTCTTGAACAGTCAGAGAAGTTGTCCGTAATAGTTTTGCAGCTAGATTTATTCGATATTCCTTTATGTAATCTTTAGGAGATTCTAAATCCATTTCTTTAAAACGACGATACAAAGTTCGCACACTCACTTGCATATACTCAGCCACCTCTTCCAAAGAAAGGTTTTCTGAGTCCACATGTTTCTCTATATATTCTGTTATTTTCGATAGAAATTCCTTATCTTCAGCCTTAACCAGATGTCCATGAGAAAAATCATACGCACAAGCAGAAGTATTATAAAAATCTTTCATCTTACTACGATTCTCTATTAAACGTTCAACCACAGCCTTCAGATAGTCTATATTAAAAGGTTTTCCTATATAAGCATCCGCTCCAGCATCCAGCCCTGCAATCTTTTCCTGACTAGAATTTTTTGCTGATAATATAACTACAGGTACAGACATAGTATGCTTATTCTGCTTCAATCTTCTCGTCAGTTCAAAACCGCCTATACCCGGCATCATAACATCTGTAACAATCAACATAGGTATATCATTCTTTACTTCCTTCAATGCTTGCTCAGCATCATGTGCAACAACAACCCTAAATTTGTCAGAAAATGCTTCTTGTAACAACATTAACATTTCAGTATTATCATCAACTATTAGAATCTTATGTTTTGATGAAGCCAGATCTGTAGAGCTTTCAGAAATTTGTTCTAGCTGATCAGATTTCATTATTGGCAAAACGTTATTAATGTTAAGCATAGCATTATCATTAACATCTACCTTTTCTGATGTCAGTTCCAACATTGGAAGCAGAACGATAAATTCAGCATAACTGCCATATTCACTCTGAATTTGTATTTCTCCTTTTAGCAACTCAACCATGCTATGACAAATAGCGAGTCCTAAACCATTTCGAGAAGTCATTCCCTTTATAGTAGAAGCTTCCACACCATCCAGCACTTTATATCTGTTAAAAATCAAAGGAATATCCTCCTGACGAATACCTTTTCCCGTATTATACACCTTAATACGTAAACTTTGGTTATCAACTACATCTACCGTTACACGAATACGTCCCCCTACAGAGGTATATTTAAAAGCATTCGAGATTAAATTATTCAAAATTTTTGTCAAACTTTTACTGTCGGTATTCCAAAAAATATTTTCTGACACTACATTTTCAAATTGAATCATGTTTTGCTCTGCCAACTCCGAAAACGAATGAATAATATCATTACATAAAGCTGAAACATCTATCTGTTGGATACATTGAATCTGATGCCCTGTTTCCAGTCTTCTAAAATCAATAATCTCCTGAATCAAAGCATTTAACCTCTCTGCATTTGCTTTTATCAATGAGACATATTTATGTACATACTCCGAATGGTCATATTTCAACAAGCGCTCACAAGGGCCATATATAAGTGTAAGCGGAGTAGAAAACTCATGAGTTATATTAGTAAAGAAACGTAGCTTTTCCTCATATAAATCTTCTTTATGTTGTTGCTCCATTTTTTCCAGCACTAATAGCTTTTTACGCTGTTGCTTTAATAAAAACCAGCGAATACACAACAACACAGCCAACAAAAGCAATAGAACATAAATAACAACAGCTAACGTACTTAAATACCAGGGGGAAGCAATAGTTATATGCACAGAATAAACAGGACTAAACTCCCCTGTTGTCTGATTCTTATAACGAACTTCAAGAAGATAATCTCCATAATTCATCTGAGTAAAAGAGATACTGTTATTCGTTCCATTATCTATCCATTCCGTTTTCTCATTCAAACGATACTGATAACTGTAGTTAGTTGGATTTACATAATCTAACGCAAGAAAAGATATCGCAAAATTGTTCTGATCAGGCTCTAATGACAGAGAAGGTTTATCTCCCCAGCTCTGTACATCAACACACATACCCTGTTCACCTAAAATATCAATGTTTGTAAAGCGTAATGGAGGTTTTACAGCTGCCTTATCAGAAACATACATTTCGTTATTAGTTATAGTAATAAAACCATTAATACCTCCAAAAAATAAGGTATTGTCTTGACAGAATGAAGCTCCGTCACTAAATTCTAGTATTTCCAGCCCACTACCTTTTCCATAATTCTGAAATTTATTATTCAGCACATTAAAGCTGATAAGTCCTCCATTGGTTGCAATCCATAATCTTTTATTTTCGTCTAGAAGCATTGAATGAATTGTACTATTAATAAATCCATCCTGCTGATTAAAATACATTTCTTCATCATGTAACTTTTTAATCAGTCCTGCTCCTGTACCAAGCCAGAAAATATCTTCGTCACGAATTATCGAAAAGATATCATTCACAACTCTACTTGAATATTCATTTTTTAAAGGCATGGCAGCTAAACTAGCGCCTTCTATATGAAAGAGTCCATATCCTCGATTACCAAACCAAATATTATCATGACTACTATCAGCAAATAGAGTAAAGAAATAATTTGAAGAAAAATTTCCACTATCAATGGTATAGCGTTTTAAAGAATGAATATATGGAACGCCAGATCTGTCTTCAATACGTGCACGAATAACTCCTGTCCCAACGGTAGCTATCCAAAGAATCGAATCATTCTCTTCATATATGGCATGCACGTAATTGATCTTTTCTGGCGAATAAACACTCCTGATTTTTCTATCGCGATATGAATAATAACTGAGACCAGCATCATGTCCTATCCAAAACATAGGTCTGCAAC
>OGUA01000583.1_pt1 | contig 14321 bp, 12 predicted proteins | sample 1573691 | NCBI WGS metagenome assembly OGUA01 (sample SAMEA2581925, study PRJEB24529) | metagenome | biome: Human gut stool | place: China | collected 2011 | reverse complement strand
AGCTCGTCCGGAATCTGTGCGAAATTCTCCCGCAGCAGATAGATATAAAATACGCTGGTCACGGAAGGCAGGATCAGGCCGGTGAAGGTATTGCGCAGATCCAGATTCGTGATGGTGGTGAAATTCGTAATGACCACCAGTTCATTGGGAATCATCATCAGAGATAAAAATAACGTAAAGATCAGATCTTTTCCGGCAAAGTTCAACCTTGCAAAAGCGAAGGCTGCCAGGGTGATGACCACCAGCATGATGGCAGTGGTGACCACGGTGAAAAACAAAGTGTTCCACAGGTATCTTCCCAGAGAAACAGTGGTAAAAGCGTCCACGTAGTTCTGCAAAGTGGGAGACAGGGTGAAAAACTTCGGAATATATTCTGCATTATAGGAGCCGTAGCTTTTTACGGAGGTCAGTACCATCCAGTAAAAAGGGAACAGTACGATCAGTGCCCACAGACACAGAAAAAAGTAGACGATCCCATTGCGGATATTGCCGCGGATCCGGGTGCGTTTCTCGATTTTTTCATAATCAGATGCAACATCAGACATCACAAAGACCTCCTTTCCTATACATAGTGGACATGCTTTTTGCTGACCAGCAGATTGATGCAGGTGATGGTCAGGACGATGGCAAACAGCAGGATAGCCGCAGCGGAAGCATAGGAAGGATATCCGCCGCTGTCGCCGTAGAGCATGTCGTAGACGTAGCCGACGATAGTATTCATCTCTGCGGCATTTAAGTTCGTGCCGAAGAGTGCCACGGCATCACTGTAGGCTTTGAATGCGCCGATAAAGCCGGTGATGATCAGGTAGAATACCATGGGGGAGATCATGGGCAGTGTGATCTTGGTGAACATCCGGAAACGGGAAGTGCCGTCCACTCTTGCTGCATTGTAGTACATGGGGTTCACACTGGCGAGAGCACTGGTCAGGATCAGGATCTTAAAGGGCATAACGATCCAGATGGTGTAAAAGCACAGCACGAACATTTTCGCCCAGTAGGGTCCGTCGATGAAATCCACGGAGCTGCCGCCGAAAAACTGAATCAGCAGATTGATCAGACCGTCGGAGTAAGGGGTCTTTTTGAAAAGAATCATGAAGACCAGACCGACCGCCAGAGTATTGGTCACATAGGGCAGGAAAAATATGGTCTGGAACAGATCCCGCAGCGGTTTGATGGAGCTTAAGGCAGCGGAGATCAAAAGCGCCAGTCCGGTGGAGACCGGAACGGTGATGATGACCAGAATGAAGGTATTTTTCAATGCCTGTAAAAAGTACGGATCGTGGAGCACATAGGAGTAATTGTATATGCCTACGCCGTAAAAGGTTTGGGATGCGGAATTGTAACCCTCTTCAAAGGAGTACACGAATACGTCGATAAGAGGATAGATCATAAAAGCACCCAGAAACAGGAATGCCGGCAATAGATAGAGCCAGGCTTTCAGATTTTGTTTTTCCATAAGAAACCTCAATTCTTTCTGCAGCCCATGAATAGCGCCGGACTACAGAATCGGATAAAATATTAAAAGCGGATGCGTTCTTCGGTGTCGGTGCAAAAGAGGAATACTTTTGCGGGTTTTAAGGCGAAATGCACTTTTCCGGTGGGAAGAGATTTCCCTTCGTCGGCATCAATAATGGAACGGATGGTAGCGTTCTGGGACTTTTCATGGGTGGAAAAAATGCTCACATCCCGGCCCATGACCTCCAGACGCACCAGATCGCAGGAGAGCGGTCCGTCCTCTTTTAATACAAAACCTTCCGGACGAATGCCGACATGCACAGTCTGATCCGCTACCCCGGGAGCAGGCAGAACAGCTTCGGAGCCGATGTATAACTGTCCGCTCTTCACTTCACCGTCAAAGACATTGATGGGAGGTGTGCCGAGGAACTTCGCAACGAACAGGTTCACGGGATCGTCGTATACGTTCTGGGGCTTGCCGATCTGCTGCACGATACCGTCCCTCATTACGACGATCATATCGGAGATGCTCATGGCTTCGTCCTGATCGTGGGTAACGAAGATGGTGGTAATCTGAGTCTCCTGCTGGATCCGGCGGATCTCTTCTCTGGTCTGGAGACGGAGTCTGGCATCCAGATTGGAGAGGGGCTCGTCCAAAAGAAGAACGCGAGGCAGCTTGACTAAGGCTCTGGCGATGGCCACACGCTGCTGCTGACCGCCGGAGAGCTCGTTGGGCTTGCGCTCTAACAGGTGGTCGATCTGTACCAGCTTTGCCGCTTCCAACACGCGCTTGCTCATCTCTTCTTTGGAAAGCTTGTCGGCACCCTTCAGATTCTCTAAGGGGAACTGAATATTTTTCTCCACAGTGAGGTGGGGGTAGAGGGCATAGTTCTGGAACACCATGCCGACACCGCGGTTCTCGGGCGGAAGTCCGGTGACATCATCTTCGCCGAAAAAGATCTTGCCCTCAGTGGGCTTCAGCAGACCGCAGATCAGATTCAGGGCAGTACTTTTGCCGCAGCCGGAGGGACCTAAGAGTCCGATCAGCTTGCCGTCGGGAATCTCGAAGTCGAAGTCATTCACGGCAATGACATCTTCGCGGTTCTTCCTGCCGCGGACAGGACCGCGGGCGGGGAATTTCTTGGTCAGATGCTGTAATACGATTTTCATGTGTATATTTCCTTTCTTAATATATATGATACAAGGGTCAAAAGGTTTAAGCCCACATGAGCTTGCTCATAGGTGGGCGAAAAAACTTGGGACCCGACCCGATATGAGCATAAAAGTGGGATGTCAATCCCATGATATGCGAATATTGGGCAGGATTGTGAGAGCACGTAGTGCGGAACAATCCGTAGGTAGCATGATTATTAAATTCCATAGGAATCTTTCAAAATCCTACAGCGATTTGTAGCAAATGACCCTAAATCCCATATGAGTCCTTCAAATCACTGGATATATGATCCAGATCGGGGTATACGAAGCTCTCAGAGATGCCGAATACCCGCAGGCTTTCAATAAAGTATTGTTTCCGCCCGGAGGGGATAATGATCTTATACAGCATATTTTCATCGCAGATATCTTCCAGACGTTCCAGAGAGTTATGTACGGTGAAGTTGGAGTACTGGGAGTACATGCGGAGGTTGTTTTCCGTGGAGCTGCAAGCCAGGATCTTGTTTTTCAATTCCGGATTGTGGTGGTTGTGTTTGAAGGCAGGCAGCAGCATTTCCTGTGTAGTGTCCGCATCAATGGGATAGATGCAGTTGCCGAAGCCTTCCTTTTCGTTCAACAGACCCGGTGTCAGTACCCAGACGCAGGCATCGGTGTCCGGAGTCTCCCGGTAAGTCTCCGTGGCGAAAAATACGGCGATCAGGGGAGACTGGGTCCAGTCTAACATTCTCGTGGGCAGACCGTAGTGCTGCATCAGGGAGACCCAGCCGGCGTAATTGTGTTTGTCGGGAGGATTGTCCAGGATCTGTCTCGCCCGGATATAGAAATCATTGGCAATATAGCGTTCGGAGTCCAGTCTTTTCTGGCTTCGCTGGATGGAAGGGATCAGAGTCAGATCCGCGTTCTCTTCCCCGCGGAACCAGAGGCGGACGCCGTGCTTTTGGCGTAACGTACTGACGAACTGCAGGAGTTCATCGATGGTGCTTACTTTTTGTGTTAACATGATAGACCTCGTTCTTATTTCTTATGCTTCCATTTTATGCTCATATCGGGGCATCAAGCTACTTTATTATAGATGGTTTTTCGCAGTTGTACAAGTAGCCATTCTGTGATATGGTAAAAGAAAGAATACGGAAAACGTTTTTATAATAAAAATAAAGCACACAGGAAGGAGTACACTATGGCAAAATGGCTTGATAATGCAATCTTTTATGAAATCTATCCCCAGTCTTTTCTGGATACCAATGGTGACGGTATCGGTGATTTTCAGGGTATCATAGAAAAACTGGATTATATTAAGGAACTGGGATGTAATGCAATCTGGATGAATCCCTGTTTTGCATCCCCTTTCGGAGACGCAGGCTATGATGTGGCGGACTACTATCAGGCAGCTCCCAGATACGGCACCAATGCGGACCTGAAGCGTCTGTTTCACGAAGTACACAAACGGAATATGCATATCCTGTTAGACCTGGTGCCGGGACATACATCTGTGGCACATCCCTGGTTTAAGGAGTCCTGTAAGGCAGATCTTAATGAATTTACTGATCGTTATATCTGGACCGACAGCACCTGGGGACAGCTGGAAAACATGGGAAGTCTGTGCGGTATCTCCGAGAGAGAGGGCTCAGTGATCGTGAACTTTTTCGCACACCAGCCGGCACTCAATTACGGATTTTATAAAAAAACACAGGACTGGCAGCAGGATCCCGATGATCCGGGTCCCAAGGCAACGCTTGCAGAGATGGAAAATGTCATGCGGTTCTGGATCGGCATGGGCTGTGACGGCTTCCGTGTGGATATGGCAGGATCTCTGGTGAAAAACGATGAGGACGGCAAGGGAAACATTGCTCTGTGGAGAAAGGTAAGAGCGTTCCTGGATGCGGAGTTCCCTGAGGCAGTGCTGGTATCCGAGTGGGGAGAACCGGACAAGTCCCTGCAGGGCGGCTTCCATATGGACTTTTTACTTCATTTCGGACCGTCTCATTATAACGACCTGTTCCGCTGCGAGGAGCCTTTCTTCTCCGGAAGAGGTAAGGGTGATGTGGCAGCCTTCGTAGAGAAATATAAGGAAAACTATGAAAAGGCACAGCGTAAGGGGCTGATCTGTATTCCCTCCGGTAACCACGATATGGATCGTCTGGCGAGAAGCATTCATGGGGAGGAGTTAAAGGTGGCATTTGCATTCCTTCTGTCCATGCCCGGTGCACCGTTCCTGTATTACGGTGATGAGATTGGTATGCGCTATGTGGAAGATCTGCACTCCGTAGAGGGCGGTTACGGACGTACCGGCTCCCGCTCACCCATGCAGTGGGATCATACCACCAACGCCGGTTTCAGTGCGGCACCGAAGGAAAAGCTTTATGTCAAACAGGACGAAGCCACTGACCGTCCCACGGTGGAGGCGCAGATGGCAGATCCGGATTCCCTGTACCATGAGATCCAGAAGTTAATTAACATCCGTCAGGCGCACAGCGCCTTGCAGAGCCGCGGAGAGATTGAGTTCGTCTATGCTGAGGCTGATCAGTATCCGTTGGCCTACCTGCGCAGTGACGACAAGGAGAAGATTCTGATCATTATCAATCCGGCGGACAGAGAGGTCAGCTTCGACGGAGACTATGCGGTAAAGGAAGCTTTGTATACCTTAGGTGGGGAAGCTGCATTTGCAGGCGGAAAGGTTACTGTGCCCGGAGGCAGCGCCGGATTTTATCTGTTGTAATTGTGTGAATGTGCCTTGTGAAAATGGATGATCTGTCCGGCATAGTGGATGATTTGCGTAAAAAATATTGCGGATTGTCCGGTGAAGTATGCTATAATGAGCGCAGGCAATGGGCACTGCGAGAGTATTGCCGGAAAGAGAACCGTATGAACCAGGTAAATTATCAGAAAGAATTAGAGAAAATTTTAAATACCTTACAGGAGAAGGGCGAGGCAGCGTCGGATTACCGGCCGCCCCGCCTGTTTCTGCATAGCTGCTGTGCACCATGCAGCAGCTATTGTCTGGAATATCTGTGCCGTTATTTTTTGATCACGGTATTTTATTACAATCCCAACATTTCCTTTTCGGAAGAATACCGAAAGCGCGTGGCGGAGCAGAAGCGTCTGATCGACGCTTATAATAAAGAAGAAAAGGGATGGCCCATCGACATCGTGGAGGGAGATTATGAACCGGAGCGTTTTTATGAGATGGCGAAGGGCTACGAGAACTGTCCCGAAGGGGGAGAGAGGTGTTTTCGCTGCTTCGACCTGCGGCTGCGCAGGACTGCGGAGCTGGCGGCAGATGGCGGTTATGACTATTTTGCCACGACCCTGACCATCAGCCCTCTGAAAAATGCGGCGAAGATCAATGAGATCGGGCAGGCACTGTCCGGGGAATATGGTATCCCCTGGCTGCCCTCGGATTTCAAGAAAAAGAACGGGTATAAGAGATCCATCGAACTGTCCGCAGAGTATGAGCTGTACCGGCAGAATTACTGCGGCTGTGCCTTTTCCAAGGCGGAGCGGGAAGCACAGATTGCAAATGCGTAATTGCGTCTTGCGGGATGAGGAATTTTAGGATATAGTAGAAATATTGAAAACAGCGCAGAAGCGTGAGAGATAGAAATTGTGACTGCACAAGATATTCCGGTACATTACAGGAAGTAACGGAATACCGGCAGATTACTGAAAGGTATGAGGATTGACTGACATGAAGAAATTTTTAGAAATGCTGACAGAGGAAATGCAGCAGGCATTTACCGCAGCAGGCTATGACGGAAGCTTAGGAAAAGTAATGCTTTCCAACCGTCCTGACCTGTGCGAATATCAGTGTAACGGCGCCATGGCGGGAGCCAAGCTGTATAAAAAAGCCCCCATCATGATCGCAAACGACGTGGCAGAGCAGTTAAAAGACAGCAAGGTATTTTCCGAAGTGGTGGCAGTAGCCCCCGGATTCCTGAACCTGAAGGTCAGTGAGGCATTTTTGCTCACCTATTTACAGGGCATGGAGGCAAATGAAAAATTCGGTCTGGAGAAGCCCGAACATCCCAAGAAGATCATTATCGACTACGGCGGCCCCAACGTGGCAAAACCTCTGCATGTGGGACATTTACGTTCCGCAGTGATCGGTGAGAGCGTAAAACGCATCAGCCGCTATGTGGGACATGAGGTTATCGGTGATGTGCATCTGGGTGACTGGGGATTACAGATGGGTCTGGTCATCACCGGTTTACAGGAGAGACAGCCGGAACTGGTATATTTTGATGAGAACTACGCCGGGGAATATCCCGAGGAAGCTCCGTTTACCATCAGTGAACTGGAGGAAATCTATCCCGCAGCCAGCGCCAAGTCCAAGGAAGATCCCGAGTACAAGGCAAAGGCCATGGAAGCAACCTTCAAATTACAGAGCGGTGTCAGAGGATATCGTGCTCTGTGGAAGCACATTATCAATGTGTCTGTGAACGACCTGAAGAAGAATTATTCCAAATTAAACGTAGAATTCGATCTGTGGAAGGGAGAGAGCGATGTCCATGACATCATCCCGGAGATGGTCGCTTATATGAAGGACAACGGCTATGCACACTTAAGTGAGGGTGCGTTGGTAGTGGATGTCAAGGAAGATACCGACACCAAGGAGATCCCTCCCTGCATGATCTTAAAGTCCGACGGGGCCTCTCTGTACAATACCACAGACCTGGCTACTATTATGGAGCGTATGAAGCTGTATCATCCCGACGAGCTGATCTACGTGGTGGACAAGCGTCAGGAATTGTACTTCGAGCAGGTATTCCGCTGTGCCCGCAAGACGAAATTGGTAGAACCCGAGACCGAGCTGAAGTTCTTAGGCTTCGGTACCATGAACGGCAAGGATGGCAAACCCTTCAAGACCAGACAGGGCGGTGTTATGCGTCTCGAGAACCTGATCAAGGATACCCAGGATGAGATGTACAAAAAGATCAAGGAAGGCCGCGATATGGAAGATGCCGAGGCGAGAAAGGTAGCGGACGTGGTAGCTATCTCCGCGTTAAAATACGGTGATCTGTCCAATCAGGCATCCAAGGATTATGTTTTTGATATCGACCGTTTCACCTCCTTCGAGGGAGATACCGGCCCCTACATCCTGTATACCATTGTGCGAATCAAGTCTATTTTGAATAAATACAAGGAGCAGGGCGGAGACCTGACCGCTGTAAAATTACAGCAGCCCGGTAATGCGTCCGAGAAAGAGCTTGCCATGGAACTGGCACAGTTCAATACCATGATCGCTACCGCTGGAGAAGAACTGGCACCCCATAAGGTATGTGCCTATATTTACGATCTTGCCAATGCGTTCAACCACTTCTACCATGAGACCAAGATCTTAGGTGAAGAGAATGAGGAGCGTAAGCAGGGACTGGTAGCACTTTTAGTGCTGACCAGAGATATCCTGGAGACCTGTATTGATATGCTGGGATTCGAAGCTCCGGAGAAAATGTAATAAAAATAATATCTATTTAGTAAACCCGCTGAAAAACGGGGACACAAAGCCAGATGGGTCTAAGGTCTGAACATAGAGAAAAATCAGACTATGACAGCCGGTTGCAGCAGATTCCTGAGTGTAGGGGAGTATGTTTATCGTGAGCCGTCTGTCAGTGCACATTTTTGGCAGACGGCTTTTATTGTGCCGTAGAAGGGGAAAACGATGTCTTTAAACTATGAGCAGAACGAAAATGACATCCTGAATAAATTATTGCCGGAATATAGACAGCATTCTGTACAAAGAAAAAGCAATCCAGAAGCAGTTACAGGACACATTGGAGAAAGTGAAGCTGAGTAACGAGATCATTTCCTCCATCGCCAGAACTTACCAGTATATTTTACGGATCGATATTCAGGCAGATTATTTCGAAGAGATCAATAACCGGGATACCGAGCATCTGAAGTTCACGAAATCGGGAAAGCTGTCGGAAAGCAATGAAAAGGTATGCAGACAATACGTGGCGGAGGAGTATCAGGAGGCATTTTTCAAATTTGTGGATCTGAAGACCCTGCCGGAACGCATGAAGAATGAAGAGACGTTAGTCCTAGAATACCGGATGAAGGATGGCGACTGGCACAGACTCCGTTTTGTGGAAAAAAAGAGAGACGAAAACGGTGTACTGACCCATGTGCTCTGCCTGATCCGCAGCATCAGCGATACCAAGAAGTGGGAACATGAACTGATGTATCAGGTGGAGGAAGCCAGGAAGGCAGCAGCTTTGAAGGCCCGTTTCCTGTCAAATATGAGTCATGATATCCGGACACCCATGAATGGCATTATCGGCACGCTGAATCTGGCAAACCGTTATCCGGATGATCTGGAGGTACAGAGAAAGTGCCGGGAACAGATCATGACTTCATCGAAGTATCTGGTCTCTATCGTGAATGATATTCTGGATATGAACAAACTGGAGTCGGGAGGTGTAGTGGAACAGGAGATTCCGTTTAATCTGGCAGAACTGCTGAACCGGGTTAACCTCGGCAAGCAGAAGCAGGCGGCAGAAAAGAATGTGGAATATATTGTTGACTGGGAACAGAGTGATATCCGCCATATGGATCTGGCAGGGAATCCGATCTATGTGGAGAGACTGCTGACCAATATTTCTGATAATGCGGTTAAATTTACCGGACCGGGCGGCAGTGTGCGTGTCTGGTGTGCAGAAAAATATGCGGACGAGGAGCGGGTAGTCTATGAATTCGGCTGTGCCGATACTGGTATCGGCATGAGTGAAACCTTTCTGGAACATGCTTTTGAACCGTTCACGCAGGAGAATGAGACCAGCAGATCCAGGTACGAAGGCACAGGACTGGGACTTGCCATTGCAAAGAAAATCGTGGACAGGCTGGATGGAGACATTGCCATAGAGAGTAAAAAAGGCGTCGGAACTACTGTGACCATGACACTTCCGTTCAAAATCGGGGAACCGGTGGAGAAGGAGAAGAACGTAAACTATGAGGAAATCCCGGTGGAAGGTCTGCGGGCGCTGTTAGCAGAGGACAATGAACTCAACATGGAGATCACAAAATTCATGCTGGAGGATTACGGGATCCACGTAGAGTGCGCTGCAGACGGAGAAGAGGCGGTACAAAAGTTCAAAAATCTGAGCTGGGATATTACGATGTGATCTTCATGGACATTATGATGCCGAAGCTAAATGGCTGGGATGCCACCCGCAGGATCCGGTCCATGAAACGGTCGGATGCCGGAAATGTCCCCATCATTGCCATGAGCGCCAATGCCTTTGCGGAAGACATTATCAACAGCCGATGGATGAAAAGAAGCTGTTGGAAACAGTGAAGGAATGCATTATGTTCCGGGACCATTCCTGAAGAAACAGCATAGAAACAGCCTAGAAAAGGGCAGAGGATATCCTCTGTCCTTTTCCTATATTAGGATGACTTATCGTGCAACATTACGTACTGAAAATGGTGGGACAACCGGATATAATAGCTACAAAGACAGGAGTTTTTTCTGTGAAGCATGTGGCCTACATTATGGAAAGGAGAAAAATTATGATTTCATTTATATTGTGTCTGTTGCTGTTAACCATTTTATTCGGAATCGCATATAAGATTACCGGGGCAATTTTAAAGGCCTGTGTGTGGCTGCTGATCCTGTTGCCCATCGGCCTCATCCTGTCGGGTGTGGGAGTGATCTTCTGCTGTACAATCATTTTAATACCGGTAGGGATCGGAATTATCAAGGCCGGGATCCGGATGATATTGCCGGGGTAAAGAAATAAAATGATAACAGACTGCCTGATGTGTGGTAAAATAAAGTTATCGCATATCAGGCAGTTTCATTATTATTGATATATAGTATTGATAAATCAGGAAAGGTGATGGCATATGGAGATCAAAAGTATACTGATCAAAGATACAACGAGAGAAGAGCGGATCCGCATTATACAGGAGGGTTTGAACCAGTGCGGTGGAGCCTGTGACTTCTGCAACGGTTGTGATAATCTGGGCGGTGGTTCCGTGGATACATTTTATGAACCGTACATTAACGGGGAGAAGGAACTGCGGCAGCTGAATGAGGAATACAGAAGCAACATGGGACTGGTGAGATAGGAGACGGGCTATGTTTTTCATACCGTGTATTAAGTGGAATAAGCACTATTATGTGCGGACAAGCTGCTGTAATACGCTGTATGAACTGGATCCGGAGATGGGAAAGGCCATTGCCCGGGGAGAGCAGGTACTGATTCGCCCGGAGCATTTGCAGAGAATTTCAAAAGTGACCTATGGGTATAACTATAAACATTGCAATTACTGTGGGTATGAGACAGCAGAAAATTTTGAGTATTGCCCAAAGTGCGGTAAGAAATTTTAAAAGCGAGAGGGGACGTGAATCTGTCTCGATTTCAAAAGGGAGTGTTACTCACAAGGACCATTGTCTTTCCAGGCACCTTTCCATTTTGGTTTTTCTGTGGAACGTTTTGGTAGATTCATAGTGTTCATCAGGCGGTCCACTCTGCCGAGACTGATGTTTATGCCATAATCACGTTCTAATACACGACGGATCTTGTAAGCACCAAGAGAGTTATCGTAATCAGTATAGATTTGTAAAAGGTGCTTACGAATCAACGGATTTTCTTTTGTACGAGGTGCTAAATCTGAATAAAAGTGCTTGTAATAAGTACTGCGATTTATGCGAAGAACTCGACAAAGAGTTTTGATATCGTATTGATGACGCAGCTTATGCACGGCATCTAATCGTTGCTTGAGTGTGGCGTGAATATGGCAATCGCTTTTTTTAGTATTTGGTTTTCTTCTTCCAGCTGAGCCATACGTTTTTGAAGCTCTTTCACCTGCTTTGCAGTAAGAACTTCACCGTCATCAGTTTCAACAGTTGAATACTGTTTGACCCATCTGGAAAGAGCAGTTTGAGATACGCCGTACTCTTTGATAAGAGAGGCCTGAGTTTTACCATTGTGGTAAAGCTCAACGAGGGTTCGTTTGAAATCCTCATCGTAATGTTGTTTTGTGGACATAAAAGATACCTCCTTTTGGTGTCTATGTTAATAGTAAGTCTATTTAACCAATGTGTCCACTTTTATAAGTATAATGCAGGTAGTGCACATGATAAGAATTGCTGTTTGTGATGATGAAAATGTAATTGTGAATCAGATAGAGCATATAATTTCTGAAGTATGCAAGCGGGAAAGCATTCCCGTGAATATTGATGTTTTTTACAGTGGTAGGGAACTCAAAAGGCAGGTTACATCAGGAACAAAGTATGACATCATCTTTTTGGATATTCAGATGAAGGGTGGCGATGGCATCACTGCGGCTGAAAATATACGGAAGGTGGATGATAATGTACTTCTGATTTATGTATCAGGCTATGATAAATATATGATGGAATTGTTCCGGTTGGATGTATTTGGATTTATAAAGAAACCAATCGATGAGGAGATATTGACAAAGACATTTCTGGAAACTTATCAGAGAGTCTGCAGTAAAATGGTCTATTTTACCTTTTCTTATAAGCATGAAGAATATAAAATTCTATGTAAAGAGATTTTATACTTTGAAAGCAATGCCAGGAAAGTTACAATATATACGCAAAACGGGGAGCATTACACATTTAACGGGAAACTGTCAGAGATAGAACAAAAAATGTCAGATGGAAAAATACCTTTTTTGAGAGTACATCAGTCTTATCTGGTAAATTATTATTTGATTAGATCAAGGACAAAAATAGAAATAACGTTGGTAAATGGGAAGAAACTGCCTATAAGCGAAGAACGGCAGAAATACTTTAACCAACAATACAGCCATCTTCTGGGAGGGGAAATCAATGTATAATCAAATAGAAGATATTCTATTAAATATTTCTATTGTTATCGCAACCGTATGGATTGTAAAAAGATTTTGGGGAAGCTTTTTTGAAGAAAAGCAGAATAGTATACTTTCTGTTTCTCTGTGGATTGTTTATTGCATATTCCAATTTTTCTTTGGTTATCATAATGGGCGCCTGCAAATTTTTGCAACCATTCTGAACATTTTACTGATTCTGTCCATAGCGATGGTTGCCTACCAAAGCCGTGGAAAGGAAAAATACTTTTTATTGGCTACATTCTATGCAGGCTGGTCGTTGATTGAGGTCTTTGTCTTTTCCCTAATCAATAGCTTTGACATAGGGGAAAGCCAGCAAAGGGATATTATTGGGTTGGTATTATCGAACATCCTGATGATCCTTTCTGTATATGCACTGTCGATGGTGGCAGAAAAAAGAAAGGAGAGTCCGGTACCGGGAAAATATTATTTTTTTCTCCTGTTGGTGCCAGTGGGAAGCATAGTCATTGCGATCAATGAATTTTGCTCAGAAGGAAAGTCCTTTTTTGCTGTTATCACTATCAGCATTCTTATCTTATTTAATGTCATTATTTTTGAATTGTATGTAAAAATAAATAAAGTTTTTGCTTATGAAAAAGAACATACAGTTTATGCCCAGCAATTTGATATGATCGAAAAAATTACGGTATCGCAAAAAAAGATGTTGGAGGAATTTTATGAGGACAGGCACAATCTGCTGAATAAACTTATTGTTTTAAAAAACAGCGTTGAAAACAGTGATAAAGAGTCTGTAATCAGAAAACTGAATCAGATTATCAAAAACAGCAATATTTCCGAAAACATTTCCAATACCGGCAACAGTACCATTGATTGTCTGATTAATTTCAAATATGCCGTTGCTAAGGAATACGGGATTACATTTCAGTTAAAAATATTTATTCCAGAGGAGCTTTCCATGGAACCATGTGATATTGGCATAGCACTGGGAAATGCACTGGATAATGCAATAGAAGCTGTCCGGGACTGCAGGCAGCACCAAAAGGTGATAGAAATATCCATGGGAGTGAAAAAGCAGGCGCTGGTCATGCTGATAAAGAATCCATATGAGCATGTCTTAAAAAACGACAGAAGCGGAAAATATCAATCCACAAAAACAGAAAGCGGCAGACATGGATATGGATTAAATTCCATAGCAAGAATTGCAGAAAAGTACCAGGGCGAAATTCTAGTGGAAGCACAGGATTCTGTATTTTGCCTGACCGTTGTTATGAATTTGCCGGAAAATTGACAGCTATTGCCGTATTTTTGACATATTAGGGATTATTTTGAGGGGAATATGATACCTGACTTTGGGAGTTGAATCTTAAAATATGGTGCTAAGCCACGGATTAAAACCTGTGGCTTAGCATTTTTTCTGATGTCTCCGTCGTTTAAAAAGTAGGAACTTAACGGCAGGCCGATAAGTGCTGAAAATTCTTTTATAAATTTAGAACCCCGTGCAAGGTTGATATACTTTCGGTCTGATATTTTACAACTCGGAACTCATGGATAAAATTAAAGATATCCTAAAGACGGATGACCGTTGTCATGAATCTACTGGAAAATTGACAGCTATTGCCGTATTTTTGACATATTAGGGATTATCTTGCGGGGAATATGATATGATTACAAAAATAGTTCATTAAGGGGGTATACATAATGAAGAAAAATGAAAAGAAAACTGTATTAGCAAAAGCATTAACATCCGTTGCTGATGGAATGTTATCAAAAGCTGCAAACAGCAGATGTGCACTCATATACCATCAGCCTAAACAGCCGGAAGAAGTGAGGAAATTCAGGAAAAACAAATAAATGAGAAAAGTAGCAAAGTTGTTGACAGATTATGTTATCAAAAA
>OGUA01000579.1_pt1 | contig 14361 bp, 11 predicted proteins | sample 1573691 | NCBI WGS metagenome assembly OGUA01 (sample SAMEA2581925, study PRJEB24529) | metagenome | biome: Human gut stool | place: China | collected 2011 | reverse complement strand
ACAACGGAAGAGACGTTGCGGCAGGATCGCAGCGTCAGGAGACAAAGGAGAAGCAAAACGTTGAAAAGATTCGAAGACAAAAAGTATTCGAAAACGAAACAGACAGTGGTAATCCTTTTGCTTGTGACAGCAATGTCATTTGCTGGATGCGGGCAGACAGAATCCTCCGGGACGGCGGCAACACCTGCGCCAACGGCACAGGCAGAGCGGATAGATACCGGCTTTGTTGTCACCAATCCGGACAGCTATGATTCCGCAGATACGGCGGTACTGGTGGATATCAATAATGTTGACAACACTGTCACACTGTTAAATCTGGATCTAGGCAAACGTTACACGCTGTCCATGGACGGAACAACGCAGTTCGCAGATAAATATGGAAAGGCAATTTCCCTGAGTCAGCTGCAGGAGGGGGACATCGTGGATGTGACTTTTTTGAAAAGTCAGAAGCATTTGACCTCCATGCAGCTGGCGCAGACAGCATGGCAGTATGAAGATGTGGAGCACTACGAGATGAATACCGTGCGAAATGAGGTGGCCATCGGGGAAGAGGTGTTCCAGTTGTCCAGGGATACCCAGTATTTTTCCCAGGGACACAGCATTGAAAAAATGGATCTGAATCCGGCGGATATCCTGACATTTCACGGCATTGACAGCACAGTGCTCAGCGTAACAGTGGAAAAAGGCCATGGATACCTCAGACTGGTCAACGATGAGAACTTTGTGGGCGGCTGGCTGGAAATCGGCCAGACACAGATCGTGCGGATCACAGAGGACATGCTGGTGACGGTGCCAGAGGGCAGTTATCAGGTAGATATCAGCTATAACGGCGGTGGTGGCACGAAAAATGTCGTGATCAACCGCAACGAGGAAACAACACTGGATATCGGTGATCTGGAAGTGGCAGAGGCACAGTACGGTATGGTGCTGTTTTCCCTGAATCCTTCCGATGCAGAATTGTATATCGATGGAAGTCAGGTGGATGCCTCCCAGCCGATCACGCTGGAATACGGTATTCACCAGATTATAGCAAAGGCGGACGGCTATAAGTCGCTTACACAGTATCTCAGGGTGGGACAGGAATCCGCGGGAGTGGATGTCCAGCTGGATAAGGCGGACTCCGACAGTGAAGACAGTACGGAAAGCAGCAGTTCTTCCAGCTCTTCCGCAACGGAATCTACCTCCACCGCAGATACGACTACGACCTATTACCGCGTGCATATTGATGCTCCGGAAAATGTGGAGGTATATCTGGACGGCAACTATGTGGGAATTTCCCCCTGCAGTTTTAAGAAGACCTCAGGAAGTCATGTGATCACCCTGCGAAAATCCGGTTATGAAACCAGAAGTTATACGGTACAGGTGGATGAAGAAGAAAAGGATGTATCCTACTCATTTGTAGACCTGACGGCCAGCTCTTCATCGACAGAATGATCCTTTCCGGGAGGGGAAGAAATGCCGTAAATATGCGGAAAAACCTTGACAAAAGGGATAAAAACAGATATATATATGTATAGACGTTTCAAAAGAACTATTTTCGAGCGTAAAATTAATAACGAAAACTCATTACAGGAGGAGTTCAATATGAACAAAACAGAATTAGTTGCAGCTATGGCTGATCAGGCAGGTCTTTCCAAGAAGGACGCAGAGAAGGCATTAAAGGCATTCACCGATGTTGTTGCTGAAGAGTTAAAGAAGGATGGTAAGGTTCAGTTAGTTGGCTTCGGTACTTTCGAAGTATCCAGCAGAGCAGCTAGAGAGGGTAGAAATCCTCAGAGCGGCGCACCTATGAAGATCGCTGCTTCCAAGGCTCCTAAGTTCAAGGCTGGTAAGGCATTAAAGGATATGCTGAACGCATAATAGAAGCTGAATTTTCAGAGACTCGATAGGACAACCTTTCGGGTCTCTTTTGTTTTTCAGAAACGGATGATCGTGAGGTTAAAAGCATGAGATTAGACAAATATTTGAAGGTATCCCGACTGATCAAGCGCCGTACTGTGGCTAATGAAGCCTGCGACAGCGGCAGAGTGCTGATCAATGATAAGCCGGCAAAGGCATCCGCCAATGTCAAAGAGGGAGATATCATTTCCATCTCTTTTGGCAACAAGGAAGTAAAAGTCGAGGTCCTGGATGTACAGGAGACCGTGAAAAAAGAAGAAGCCAAAGAACTTTTCCGTTATATATAATATCAGGTTCTCTATGTATAAATTTCCACATTTTCCCATACAATACATTGTAAGTCCGGTTCCGGAAGGAGCGGAGGATGGGAGGCTATGGAGAGAATGGAAGATTTAAACGCGACAGGTCGTATGCATAAAGTGACCATGACCAACAGACGGACATGTACCGTGAATGGGGTAAATGACGTCCTTTCCTTTGATCTGCGGGAGATCCTGCTGGAGACGGAACAGGGGATGCTGATGATCCGTGGCAACGAGCTCCATGTGAACCGCCTGACATTAGACAAGGGGGAAGTGGATATTGACGGCCGGATCGACAGCCTTGTATATTCGGATACCGCAGCATCCGGAGAAAAACAGGAATCCTTCCTGGGCAGGCTGTTCCGCTGATGGATGAAAATGTTTTTCTGCTGCATTCCTTTCTGCTGGGTGTGGGGATCACTTTTCTGTATGATATTCTGCGGATCCTGCGAAGAGTGTTTGCTCACAGTACCAGCATGGTATCTCTGGAAGATCTGGCATTCTGGATCTACTGTGCGGGAAAGGTCTTTCTGCTGATGTTTCATGAAAGTAACGGGAACCTGCGATGGTTTGCCGTGCTGGGGGCATTGGCGGGAATGTACCTGTATCACAGGACAATCAGTCCCTTTTTTGTAAAGTATGTGGCACTGGGCCTGAATACTCTTCTGCACCCAATCCGGAAAGCCTTGCGGATAACGGGAAATTGGCTGAAAAAGCAGTTGACTATACTTAAGAAAATGCTTAAAATATTCATTAAAAGGAGATGCGCGTATGGCAAGAAGAAAAGCAGCCTACCGCAAGAGACACCAGAACCGGTTCAGTATGTTTCTGGTGACCCTGGTCGTGTTGATGATCATGGTGGTCGTTGCGGCGCGGAGCGTGGAATTACAACAGAAGATTGCGGGCTATGATACCCAGATCGCAAGCCTTGGCGCGCAGATCGAAGCAGAGCAGACCAGAGCGGAACAGATCGAGGAATTCGGTAAGTACACTCAGACGAAAGCTTATGTGGAAGAGGTGGCGAAGGATAAGCTGGGACTGGTATACGAAGGTGAGATCCTTTTTCAGGAAGACAATTAAGCAGGGAAACTGTTTCTTAACAGTGAACCTGCTTTTTTTGTCGCAAAAAATGAAGTCTTTCCCTCCCTCGATTTGACAAAAGGAAGAGGAAAACTGCCCTATAATCGTGAAAACAGGAAGGGGAGGATGCCATGATCATAGGGAAAAAGGAGCAGGAACGGCTGGAGAGAGAACAGTGTGCACAGATCTCACTGCTGTGCAAACAGAAACTGATGGGATATGCGGAGAGTTTTGAGGAACTGGGGAAGAGCTTTCGGCAGGAGATACAGATTACAGGAGAGGACAGGCAGAATATTCTGGAAAAATGTATGCTGTGGCAGAGCAGACAGATCATGGGAGACCATCTGCAGGAAGTGGCCCGGATCATGGAACGGGTGGCAGGAGAGGAACTGGGGTATTGTCCGCTGGAAGAGAAAAAGAGGAAAAGCCTGGTACAGGCGCTCAAGAGTGAAGGGATCATCGCCAGAGACCTCTGCTATGTGGAGAAGGACGGCAGCAGCTCCGGGACAGAAGCAGGGATCAGTATGACACTGTCCACCGAAAAAAGGCACTATAAGGCGGCACAGGTGGCGGACATGCTGACGGTATTATTGGGAAAAAAGCTGCAGGTTTCTTCAGGAAGCCCTTATCTCGTGGAGCAGGAGCCGCATTGTTTTCTGTTCACAGAGGAACCGAAATACATAGCACTGACGGGGGTGAGCCGGGCGGTAAAAGAAGGGGAGAAAGTCTCGGGGGATCAGTATGCCACCATGGAATCGGAAAAAGGGAAGCTGATCCTGCTGTTGTCTGATGGGACAGGCTCCGGGGAGGATGCCAGCCGGGGCAGCGGCAGAGTCATGGATCTCATGGAAAAAATGCTGGAGGCGGGCTTCGGGACCGAGGCATCTGTGAATCTCCTGAATTCCGCATTGTATGCGCAAAATGAAGAGGACGATCATCCTACGATAGACCTTTGCAGCCTGGATCTGTATACCGGCGAATGTGAGATCTGCAAGGTGGGCGGTGTTGCCACGTTCTGGAAGACCTCCGGAAGGGTTCTCTGTGTCGGCGGCGAAAGCCTGCCGTTAGGTATTTTTCAAAAAGTGCAGATGGAACGACAGATGTGTCAGATCCGGCCGGGAGATCTGCTGGTCATGATGACGGACGGGGTTCTGGATATGATGGAAGACGGGGAAGAGCGCATGGCACAGGTGCTGGAAGGGCTGCAGGAACAGAACCCGCAGGAGATCGCAGAGAAAATATTGTCCTATGCCATCTGTGCCTCAGAGGGACGGATTCGGGACGATATGACGGTATTTGTGCTCTGCCTGTGGGAAAACACGTGATGCCGCCTTGATTTTTCCCCATAATTAGGATAGAGTAAAAACATGAATACATGGATGGATACGCGAGAAAAAGTATTTGCATAGAGCATCACATGCTGCAGGCCGGCGACCGTGTGGTAGCCGGTGTTTCTGGAGGGGCAGACTCGGTTTGCCTCTTATTTTTGTTGCTGGAATGGCAGAAGGAAGTACCTACAGACATTGCCGTAGTGCATGTGGATCACGGCATTCGCGCGGAGGCCGGAGAAGATGCCCGGTATGTGGAGCAGCTCTGCGAGGAGAGAGGAATCCCTTTTTTCCTGACCAGGGCAGAGGTAAGGAACAGAGCCCGCATGGAGAAAATCTCTGAGGAAGAAGCCGGGCGCAGAACGAGATATGAGGCGTTTGAAAAGGCGGCAAAGGAGTGGGGAGCCACGAAGATCGCAGTGGCCCACAACAGCAATGACCGCAGCGAGACCCAGCTGTTCCATTTGTTCCGGGGCAGTGGAATCCGGGGACTGGCCAGCATTTTGCCTGTGAGAGATCGGATTATACGACCGCTCCTATGTCTGGAACGGTGGGAGATCGAGAAGTTTTTACAACAGCGAGGAATTGTCTATTGCAAGGATGCCACCAATGAGGAGGATGACTACACCAGAAATCGTATTCGGCATCATATTTTGCCTTATGCGGAGCAGAATATTGTAAAGGGCTGTGTAGCGCATATGAATCAGACGGCGGAGCTGCTGGCGGAGACGGAGGACTATCTGGAACTGCAGACAAAAGAAGCAGCTGGCCGATGTATCCGGGCAACGGACGGTGATGGAGAGTCCGCAGAGACGGGGGACAGCCGGAACGCGGTGATCTGTATTGCTGTGGAGTCTTTTCTGTCGTTGCATCCTGTGATCCGTAAGCGCCTCTTGTATGAAGAAGTGAAGCAATTGTCTCCCGGACAGAAAGACATCACTTACCAGCATATTCAGGAACTGCTGACCTTGTTTACCAGGGAAGGCAACCGGCAGATCTGTCTTCCGTTCGGCATCCGGGGTAGACGGCAATATGAGGAAGTCCTGCTGACAGTAGAGAGGACAGACAGGGAGCTTTTGGAGAAGACGGAAGTGGCTGAGAAATATCAACCAACTCTGCAGCTTTCTCCCGGACAGACAGGGACAGTGGAATGTGAAGTGGGAACGGTGGAATACTGTGTGTGTGACCTGGCCGCTGCCCATGAAAAAAACCAAGAAGTTCCCACAAATCAGTATACGAAATGGTTTGATTATGATAAAATAAAAAAATGTCCGGTGATACGGACAAGAAAGCCGGGTGACTATCTGACCATTGCTGACGGCAGAGGCGGGATGATCCATAAATCGCTGAAAAGTTATCTGGTCGATCAAAAGATCCCACAGGCGGAACGCGACAGACTGCCGATCCTGGCAGAGGGAGAGCATGTACTGTGGGTCGTGGGATACCGTATCAGCGAATATTATAAAGTAACGGAGAATACAAAACGTATTTTAAAGGTACAATTAATAAGAAAGGAGTTCGCTTAAAAGCGAAAAGACAAAAGAAAATGGCAGAGCATATCAGAGTACTGTTGACAGAAGAGGAAGTAGATAAGAGAATCCAGGAGATCGGTGAGCAGATCAGCAGGGACTATGCGGGCAAGCAGGTACACCTTGTATGTGTACTGAAGGGTGGCAGCTTTTTCATGTGTGAACTGGCAAAGCGTATCACTGTTCCCGTATCTCTGGACTTTATGTCCGTATCCAGCTATGGCAGCGATACCAAGTCCAGCGGTGTAGTCAAGATCGTGAAGGATCTGGACGAATCTCTGAAAGATAAGGAAGTTATTGTAGTAGAGGATATCGTGGACAGCGGAAGAACCCTGAGCTATCTGCTGGAGATGCTGAAGGACAGAGGTCCGGCTTCTTTACGTCTGTGCACCCTGTTGGACAAACCCGAGAGAAGAGTGATCGATGTCCATGTGGATTATACCGGATTTAATATTCCCGATGAGTTTGTAGTGGGCTATGGTCTGGATTATGATCAGAGATATCGTAATCTGCCTTACATCGGTGTGGTAGAATTCGATTAAGCGATACAAAGATGTAGGAGGCCCGTGAAGTTGAAACAAAACGGCAAAACAATCAATTCATATTTTATATTTATCATACTTCTGCTTCTGGTGATCTTCGGTCTCAACCTGTTGAACAACCGTACAGATGAATACACCAAGGCGGAGTTCATTGCGGATCTGGATGCCGGCAATGTATCGGAAGTCGTGGTGCAGCCCAACGGAGAAGCACCTACCGGATATCTGGAGATCCAGATGAAGAACGGTGTATCTCATAAGCTGTACGCAACGGACATTACAGAACTGGAGACCCTGGTACGTGAGTATGGGTTTGATCCGGTGGTCAATGACATTGAAAGGGAGAACTGGTTCCTGACCTATATGCTGCCGATGCTGGTCGTGCTGGCGGTGGGAACTTTCCTGTTCATGATGATGAATGCCCAACAGGCAGGCGGTGGTAACGGCAAGATGATGAACTTCGGCAAAAGCCGCGCCAAGATGACATTGGGTGACAAGAGTGTCACATTCGCTCAGGTAGCCGGTCTGAAAGAGGAAAAGGAAGAACTGGAGGAGATCGTTGATTTCCTGAAGGAGCCGGGAAAATACACCGGTGTCGGAGCCAGAATCCCCAAGGGTGTCCTGTTGGAGGGCCCTCCCGGAACAGGTAAGACCCTGTTGGCGAAAGCCGTGGCAGGCGAAGCCGGAGTACCTTTTTTCAGCATCTCCGGATCTGATTTCGTGGAAATGTTCGTCGGTGTGGGCGCTTCCCGTGTGCGTGACCTGTTTGAAGAAGCAAAGCATAATGCACCTTGTATCGTATTTATCGATGAGATCGATGCCGTGGCAAGACGGCGTGGTACCGGTATGGGCGGCGGACACGATGAGAGAGAGCAGACCCTGAACCAGTTACTGGTAGAAATGGACGGTTTCGGCGTCAATGAGGGCATTATCGTTATGGCGGCCACCAACCGTGTGGATATTCTGGATCCTGCAATCCTGCGTCCCGGTCGTTTCGACCGTAAGGTAGCGGTGGGAACCCCGGATATCGGTGGCAGAGAAGAGATTTTGAAAGTACATGCGAAGAACAAACCTCTGGGGGATGATGTGAATCTGCAGCAGATCGCTCAGACTACTGCAGGATTCACCGGAGCGGATCTGGAGAACCTGCTGAACGAAGCGGCCATTATCGCGGCGAAGGAGAACCGCTCCTTTATCGCACAGAAGGATATCAAGAGAGCCTTTATCAAAGTGGGAATCGGTGCGGAGAAGAAGAGCCGTATCATTTCCGACAAGGAGAAGAAGATCACTGCATACCATGAAGCAGGCCATGCGATCCTGTTCCATGTACTTCCGGATGTGGGACCGGTCTATACCGTATCCATTATCCCGACCGGAGTGGGAGCTGCCGGTTATACCATGCCCCTGCCGGAAAAGGATGAGATGTTCGCCACCAAGAGCCGTATGCTCCAGGATATCATGGTATCTCTGGGAGGACGTATTGCGGAGGAGATCATCTTCGGTGATATCACCACAGGAGCTTCCAGTGATATTAAGAAAGCCACCAAGACAGCCCGCCGTATGGTGACCCGTTACGGAATGTCTGATAATATCGGTGTCATCTGCTATGACGATGACGATGATGAAGTCTTCATCGGTAAGGATCTGGCACATGCCAAGGCGCACAGTGAGGAGATTTCCGGTGAGATCGATAAGGAAGTCAAGCACATCATAGATGACTGCTATACCAAAGCCAAGGATATTATCTTACAGCATGAGGATGTGCTGCATAGCTGTGCACAGCTGCTGTTGGAGAAGGAGAAGATCACCAGAGAAGAATTCGAGGGTCTTTTCGTATAGGAAAAGGTTTTCGCGGGAGTTTCGTGGAATTGGTAGTATTGTACAAACCGATTTTGTGAAAAATATACAAAAATGAATATTCACTTTTGTGATATTTGTGAATTTTGAGAATAGTCAAAAATAGGAGTGCATGCTATTATAATACTCGTAACCCCCCCAATACATTATATAGTTTTTTGCTATACCCCATAAGAAAGAAATACCTTCTCTAAAAAGGGCAGTCCTCCCAAGACTGTCCTTTTTACTGTCTAAAAATCGCTGAATAAAGAGGCGGGCAGTTGTCAGATGTAAGGAAAAAGGGTATAATAAATAGAGCTTTTGAGCTTGGGACATGTCATACTGCCGGAGCGCACAAGACAACAAAGCACTTTGGCAGAAGCAGTGTCATAATATAGATAGTAAGACATTAGTCTCAGAAAGGGTAGATACGATGGATCTGGAGCGATTACGTCGAACAGAATATAATCAGCAATACATTGCGGCCATGAGACCTGTATTTAACAGGAGAGCACTTTTTACAGATACCAGTGCGGAATATGTGATTCCGGAAGAGCCGGCCTGTTTTTCCGAAGTGACGATCCGCTTCCGGACCGCCAGAAATAATGTGGACAGAGTGTTCCTGGTATGCGGCGGACAGAAGCATCTTATGGTACGTGTGGAGAGCAAAAATGATTTTGACTATTATGCCTACGTAATGCGTCTGGATGATCAGAAGGTATCTTATTATTTTGAGGTGCAGACCGGCAGAATTACCGGCATCTTTGATATGCGGGGTCTGGTGCAGGAAGTTAATGAATATTATGATTTCATTATCATTCCCGGTTTCCACACCCCCGACTGGGCCAAGGGAGCGGTTATGTACCAGATCTATACGGATCGTTTCTGCAATGGAGATTCTTCCAATGATGTGTTGACCAATGAATATTGCTACATCGGAGAACCGGTACACCGCGTAGAGGACTGGGGACGTTATCCCGCACAGATGGATGTCCGTGAGTTCTACGGCGGAGACCTGCAGGGTGTGCTGGATAAGATGGACTACCTGCAGGATCTGGGAGTTGAGGTGATTTATTTTAATCCTCTGTTTGTCTCCCCTTCCAACCACAAATACGATATTCAGGATTATGATTATATTGATCCTCATATTGGAAAGATTGTCAGTGATGAAGGGGATCTGCTTCCCGACGGACAGCGGGAGAACCGTTTCGCTTCCCGTTACATCGACCGTGTGACTAACAAGGCGAATCTGGAAGCCAGCAACGAGCTGTTTGCTCAGGTGGTGGCAGAGGCACACCGCAGAGGCATGAGAGTCATTCTGGATGGCGTGTTCAATCACTGTGGTTCCTTTAATAAATGGATGGACAGAGAGCGCATCTATGAGAATGCGGAAGGATATGACAAGGGTGCCTATGTCAGTGCTGACAGCCCTTATCGGAATTACTTTGATTTCCACAATCAGGCAGCATGGCCCTATAACAATTCCTATGACGGATGGTGGGGACATGACACACTGCCGAAGCTGAACTACGAGGGATCCCAGGAACTGATGGACTATGTCCTTCATGTAGCGAAAAAATGGGTATCTCCGCCCTACAATGTGGATGGATGGAGACTGGATGTGGCAGCTGATCTGGGTCACAGTCAGGAATTCAACCATCATTTCTGGCAGGAATTCCGGAAAGCGGTAAAAGAGGCCAATCCGGAAGCCATTATTCTGGCAGAGCATTACGGCAACACCAGAGACTGGTTACAGGGAAATGAATGGGATACCGTTATGAACTACGATGCATTCATGGAGCCCGTGACCTGGTTCCTCACCGGTATGGAGAAACACAGTGATGACTACCGGGAGGATTTGCTCGGCAATTCCGAGAGCTTCTGGGGAGCCATGCGGCATCATACCTCCAGTTTCTCCATGCCCAGCTGGCAGGTGGCAATGAATGAACTGTCCAACCATGACCATTCCCGTTTCCTGACGAGAACAAATCATAAGGTGGGACGTACCAATACACTGGGACCCCAGGCTGCGGAACAGGGTATCAATAAGGCAGTCTTCCGGGAAGGCGTTGTGATCCAGATGACATGGACGGGTGCTCCTACAATCTATTATGGAGATGAGGCCGGTGTCTGTGGTTTCACAGATCCTGACAACCGCAGAACGTATCCCTGGGGACATGAGGATCAGGTGCTGCTGGCATTTCATAAGGACATTATCCGCCTGCGTCGTGAAAATGAAGAGTTGCGCAGCGGATCTTTGAAAATGTTGGAAAGCGATTATAATTTTATTTCCTATGGTCGTTTTAACCGGAAAGGTCAGTGTGCGGTTCTGATCAATAACAATAATCATCCGATCACCAAGGAAATCCATGTGTGGGAGATCGGTACGCCCAAGACCGGTAAGATGAAAGTGATCTTACAGTCCAGAGATGACGGTTATTGCATGGAAGGCGCGGAATATGAGATCAAGGCAGGCAAGATCCTGATCGAGATGCCCCAGACATCCGCAACCATTTTGAAATTTATAGAAGAATAAATATATGTAACTATTCAGAACCCCATTCGCAAAACCGCCTCTGCGAGACTTCCTTTTTGCTCATGGTGGTTACTTTGCCCTATAAATAGTTACAAATACAAAAGACAGAGAGGATATTCGATGTTCACCATCATTATTACCCTGCTGTTGCCGCTGGTATCCATTGGGATCTGGCGGCAATCTATTTTAAAAAATAACAAAAAAAGCGGACAGTCTGTCACGATCGGGAAGGGAGAATATGTCCTTCGTTATCTCACCTGCCTGCTCTGTATGCTGGTCATTCCCTGGATCCTGTTGTCGCTGACCGGCAATGACGGCAATACGATCTTGAGAAAGCTGTTGGAATCCAGAGAATATGCAGTGAAAGTTCTATGCCTGGAGATCAGCATGATGCTGGTCTATGCCATTGCAGAATTGTTCGTGGAAGAAGCGAAAGCCGGAAAGCATGAGAAGATCCGGAGCGTCCTGAGTAAGATTACCGATAGCAAGGCGTGGAGCGTATTTCGCAAATACATAGGACCGATGGCAGTACTGGCATTGACAGTGCTGGTAGTGTGTCTGAACTTCAGTATGATGTCCGACCGTGTGCTGTGGGGGGATGAGGCGTTTTCTGCGAATACGGCCCACAAGGATGTGGATGGCATTTTGCAGGTATTGTATTACTGGGACAATCATCCGCCACTGTATTATTACTGGCTGAAATTATTCGGGACCCTGTTCGGATATAAGGTACCGGTATTCCATCTGGCCTCTCTGGTGCCCTTCGTGATCGGAATCGTACTGGCACTGACCGTTGTGCGGAAACATTTCGGGCTGCTTCCGGCAACATTTTTTGTGATGATCTCCGGTCTGGGACAGGCATGTCTGGAGTACAATCTGGAAGTCCGCATGTATGCGCTGGCTTTCCTGTGTGTAATGGGTTGCTTCTATTGTTCCTACAGAGTCATTGCTGACGGCAACAGGAAGACCTGGGCAGGCATGGTGCTGTGGGCACTGGCAGCAGCGTATTCTCACTATTATGCACTGGTGGCTGTGGGAATCATGATGTTTTTCACCGGAGTGGCCGTATGGATCAAATACCGTGGGAAAACATGGATAAAGGGTGTTCTGGCCATCGTAGCATTTTTCATAGGTTATGCACCCTGGCTATATTTCTTCTATGCCGGCTTGAAAAATGTCAGCAGAGGCTGGTGGATGACAGAGATCCTGGGACTGGACCAGAGTCTGGAGATCGTTATGGGCGGCAGAGGGATGAATGGTATCGTATTCCCGCTGGTGATTCTGTTTCTGGTGGTGACCCTGGCAGTGGATTCTTCTGTATTCTCTGTGGAAAAAGACGGAGTACATATGCAGAAGCCTTCTGTGAGAAACTGGTCTGACAAGACATATGCCATGGCAGTGGGAGCCTGCACAATCCTTGGAACTTTGGCATTTGCTTATTTGTTAAGTGTTGTTATGGCGCCGATGCTGGCACAGAGATATCTGTATCCGCTAAGTGCGGTCGCGATTGTAATGCTGGTGATCGGCAGCAGCAGAGTGCTGGAACTGGCTGCAGAGCTAGAGAAGAAGTCCTGGAAGGGCCTGGAGGCTGTAAACAGAATTGTGCTGGCGGTATTGCTGGTAGTATTATTCGGCCTGGGAATTCAGAACTATCGGGAATGCTATGACAGCTATGAACAGCAGAAGGTGGAGACCGAAAAAACACTGGATCTGATCGGTACACCCGATGAGGATGTAAATATGGTCACGAATGGTGTAAAACATCTGGGTTGGACCGTGCTGTATTATTACTATCCGGATAATGAAATCGTGAACGGAGATTACAACCAGGCGGATTCCGACAGGTTCTGGTATTTTACACCGAATGAACTTGGCGCAGATGTCATCGCCGGATTGCAGCAGGATGGATATCAAGTGACCGATTATGGACTGATGCAACTGTCGCAGTATCCTTTCTATTTATACTATATTGAAGCAGTTCAGCCTGCGCCATTCGCAAAGTTGCGTTAGCACGCTTTTTCGTCACTTCGTGACTACTTTTGCTCATAGATTGGCGCTCTGCTCATAGGATGACAGAATTGACGCTTTGTGTGCAAGCACCCAATCGTCGCTTCTGTCATCCTATGGCTGAACTTTTACACTAAAATAATAAAAACATCTTGCAATTTGTGTGAACATATGCTACAATTTCACATTGTTAAGGCACTTTGCCTGACATGGATGGATTCCCGAGTGGCCAAAGGGGACAGACTGTAAATCTGCTGCAATTTGCTTCGGTGGTTCGAATCCACCTCCATCCATTTGCGTTGATGAGCTCAATGGAACAGTGCTTAGCGCGTAAGTCCATGCAGTAGAGTATAACGCAATGCGTCCGCTGGTGTGGCGGAATAGGCAGACGCAAGGGACTTAAAATCCCTCGGGGGCAACCCCGTGCCGGTTCAAGTCCGGCCACCAGCATTCCTCAAATCCATAAAAATTGTGGATTTGAGGATTTTTTTTAGGGTGACTATTGGGTGATCTGCCCTAAAGCTATGCGCACCTTTTCTAAATAATCTGGTTTTGCAAATTTTTAAAAGTTTTTTCTGCATTCATTCGGTTATAGATTCAAATATATAAATAATCACGTCTTTGGAATATTCACCACACATTTTTCAGAGAAATTTAATTGCAGTAGAAAATGCAACATGATAATATAAAGACAGGAAGAGGGGAAACAATGGCAGAAGATAAAAACAGCAAGGTTACGCAGAATCAGGACAGGATCAACAAGCTGATCGATGGACTTACTTTATTCGATGATGACCTGATGAGCCGGGTATTTGATAAGAATATAGAAGCAACGGAGCTATTGCTTAGAATTATTTTGGAGAGAAAGATCAAGGTTATCAGTGTAATCGGACAGGAAGAAATGAAAAGCGCTGCAGTCGGGGGACGTAATATCACACTTGATGTACATGCACTGGATGAAAACGGAGAGAAAATGGACATTGAGGTACAGGGAAACTCCGAAGGTGCTCACATAAGGAGAGCAAGATACCATAGCAGTGTCCTTGATTCCCGAATGTTAAAAGAAGGTCAGGAATTTAAGGAAATCAAGGATTCTTATGTAATCTTTATTTATAAGCGTGACAAATTTCAAGAGGGTTTGCCATTGTACCATATTGACCGATATGTAAGAGAGACCGGGAAACTATTTGAGGATGGCTCACATATAATATATGTAAACGGCAACTATAAGGGTGATGATGAAATCGGATATCTTATGCAGGACTTTCATCAGACAGACCCTGATAATATGCATTACAAAGAACT
>OGUA01000562.1_pt1 | contig 14834 bp, 7 predicted proteins | sample 1573691 | NCBI WGS metagenome assembly OGUA01 (sample SAMEA2581925, study PRJEB24529) | metagenome | biome: Human gut stool | place: China | collected 2011 | reverse complement strand
AAGGCATTTGCCACGGAGATCCCCGGTACGACGAAAATCATCATTGCACAGCGTATCTCCAGTATTCAGGATGCAGATCGTATCATCGTTATGGATAACGGTAAGATCGATGCATTTGCACCTCACGAAGAACTGCTTCGTACTAATGAGATCTATAAGGAAGTATATGAAGCCCAGACCCAGACGGGTGGCGGCGACTTTGATGAGAATGGAGGTGAGTCATAATGCCAGGACCTATGGGCGGCGGAATGCGTGGACCCGGCAGAAGAATGCAGGGCGGTACACGTATTGAGAATCCGGGAAAAGTATTTAAACGACTGATGGCATATATCTTTAAAAATTATGGCATTCACTTTATCTTTGTGTTGATCTGTATTGTACTGAGCGTTGTGGCAAGCATTCAGGGTACTCTGTTCATGCAGAGACTGATCGATGACTATATCATGCCCATGATCGGACAGAAGACTCCTGACTTTGGCAATCTGTTCCGGGAAATTGTCCGTGTGGCTGGTTTTTATCTGGTCGGTGTGGCGGCCACTTATGCTTACAACCGTATCATGGTAACCATAACTCAGGGAACACTGAAGAATCTCCGTGATGATCTGTTCGAACACATGGAAAAGCTGCCGATCAAGTATTTTGATACCCATTCCCACGGCGATATCATGTCCATTTACACCAATGATATTGATACTTTGCGTCAGATGATCAGCCAGAGTATCCCGCAGGTATTTTCCAGCTTCATCACCGTAGTCGGTACCCTGGGAAGTATGCTGGTATTAAGTGTGCCTCTGACAGCAGTCAGTCTGATCATGGTGGCACTGATGATGTTCGTCACTGGTAAGGTAGCGGGCTTAAGCGGAAAATATTTCGTAAAGCAGCAGAAGAATATCGGTAAAGTCAACGGTTACATTGAGGAAATGATGGAAGGCCAGAAGGTAGTCAAGGTATTCTGCCATGAAGATAAGAGTCTGGAGGAGTTCAAGGCTCTGAATGATGAACTGTGCGACAGCGCATACAATGCGAATAAGTTCGCAAACCTGATGGGACCCATCAATGCCCAGCTGGGTAACTTAAGCTATGTGGTATGTGCCATCGTCGGTGGTGCCATGGCGCTGGGTGGTTTCGCAGGACTGACGCTGGGTAAGCTTGCCAGCTTCTTAACTTTTAACAAGAGCTTCAACATGCCTATCAGCCAGGTCAGCCAGCAGCTGAACAGTATCGTTATGGCACAGGCTGGTGCCAAGAGAGTCTTCGATCTGCTGGATGAGCCGGTAGAGACCGACGAGGGATATGTGACCATCGTCCGTGCCAAGAAGGTAAACGGCAAGATCGTGGAGTGTACCGAGAGAACCGGTATGTGGGCATGGAAGCATGTGCATCAGGCAGATGGTTCCGTAGATTATATTGAATTACAGGGTGAAGTAGTATTCGATGATGTGGACTTCGGCTACAATGATGACAAGATCGTGCTGCATAACATCGAGATGTATGCAAAGCCCGGTCAGAAGATTGCATTTGTAGGCTCCACCGGTGCCGGCAAGACTACGATCACGAACCTGATCAACCGTTTCTATGATATTCAGGATGGTAAGATCCGTTATGACGGCATCAATATCAACAAGATCAAAAAAGCGGATCTGCGGAAGTCTCTGGGTATCGTATTGCAGGATACCCATTTGTTCACAGCTACCGTTATGGACAATATTCGTTTCGGTAAGCTGGATGCTACAGACGAGGAAGTCATTGCCGCAGCAAAACTGGCTAACGCGGATACCTTTATCCGTCAGCTTCCGGATGGTTACAACACAGTCCTCACCGGTGACGGTGCGAACTTAAGCCAGGGTCAGAGACAGCTTCTGTCCATTGCCAGAGCCGCAGTAGCGGATCCGCCGGTGCTGATCCTGGATGAGGCTACCAGCTCCATCGATACCCGTACTGAGAAAATTGTACAGGACGGCATGGATAAACTGATGAAGGGCAGAACCACCTTTGTCATTGCCCACAGACTGTCCACTGTCAAGAATAGTGACTGCATCATGGTTCTGGAACAGGGCCGCATCATCGAGCGCGGCAACCACGATGAACTCATCGCCCAGAAGGGCAGATATTATCAGTTGTATACCGGTAATGCGATCGCAGAAGGCTAAGTGAATAGATATACTATAAAAAACAGTGCCAGGATCGGCACTGTTTTTTATATGAAGTATTTTATAAAGAGGACTTAACCTGAGATCAACACCCAGGTATCCCGCCAGCGTAAGTATTTTACTACAAAATCCACATCCACCGGCTGACCCGAAAGTACCGGATAGAACAGCAGGAACAGACCGAAGGCCAGCACGGCATAGGCACAGCAGATGACTGCAAAAGTGCGGTTGGATACCCGCTTTTTCAGCTGCATCAGGCTGTACACGATCATCAGTACCACAAACGGTGTGCTGGGGAAATAGTGGTAGATGAAGGTGATTCTGGTGACGAAGAACCAGGGCAGATATTGCGCCAGGTAGCCAACCACCAGAAATGCGGCAGCATGATATTCTCTGCGGGACAGGGGAGTTGTCGCAGAGGAAGCGGCAGCTTTGCCTGTCAGGGCACGCAGGAAACTGCTGTGGGTGACAAGCAGATACAGCACATACAAAAATGCCGGAATGCCGCCCCACCACACCAGAGGATTACCGAAGGCACTGATCCCTTCCTTGACGGCATCAGTCACATAACCGGAATAATACCAGATCGGGCGGACCATAGTGGGCCACTGATACCAGGAAGAGGAATAAGGATGCGTTGCCTCCAGGCCGCTGTGATAGTTGAACATGGAAGTCTGGTTGGTCAGCATACGGTCAAAAAGTCCCGGATGGGAATTGTCTACAAAGGGCAGGTAGGACAACAGATAGATTACGGCCGGAACCAGCACGAAAAAGGTCAGGCAGAAGTCGATCGTCTTTACCGTATAATCCGGGAATTTCTTTACAATCTGCTGATGCTCCATGCCGTTGGTGCTTTTTCCGGGATGGGCTTTGGCATAGAGGTATTCCCGGTAGCGTCGCAGCAGATGCGCAAAAAACAGCAGTGCCAGTCCACAGCCCGCATAGATACCGGTCCATTTGCTGGCAATTCCCAGTCCCATGCAGATGCCGCATAAGCCCAGAGGCACAAAGGTCTTATACAACGGTGTATCGTAAAAACTCATAGAACAATAGTAGTACATAAAATAGTACATTGCAATCACAAAGAATGTGATATAAACATCGATGGTGGCAATCCTTGTCTGCGTAAAATGCATAAAATCAAAGGCAAACAGGAAGCAGGCCAGAGCTGCCGCAGGTGTATTCCTTGTCATTTTTTTCCCCAGCAGGTAGATAAACGGCAGCATGGCAATGCCGAACAGAGTACCCATGATACGCCAGCCGAAAGGATTCATTCCAAAGATGGCAACACCCAGGGCGATGAAGATCTTGCCCAGAGGCGGGTGGGTATTTTCGTAGGTCGGCAGGCCGTGAAGGAACTCGTAAGCCGTGCGTGCGTGATAGATTTCATCGAAATACATGCTGTTGCGGAAGGAATAGCGTTCCGGGTACAGATCGCTTTCGTCAAACAGTGTATGGTAGGCATCTGCGTTCAACGGGCGTGTGATGTTGCCATTCGCGTCCAGGAAGACCAGTTCAATCAGAGAGGCATCATTATCCGTCAATGACAGACGCAGATATCTGGTTGTGGCAGACACATCAGAAGTACCGTTTTCTGTGGCCTGTGTCAGCAGATCCTGCAGTGAGACATCCTGCCAGGTGAAGACATTGTTTAAAATGATCTCACCGAGATAAGTCCAGGAGTCTTCGGCATTACTTTTGACATCCATCCCAAAATGTCGCTGGTGCCAGGGAGCCAGATAACTGGCCATAGTCACAGGCAGCGCATCTTCGGGGAATTCCAGCTCGATGGCCTGTAATTCTCCCGACATATCATAAGTTGTTGTCGGAGCTTTGCGGTCTCCAAGATCATAGAGGGCAAAGCAACTGTACAGAATACCGATTGCCAGCAACAGGCACAGATCCGGTTTCGTGAAATGGATTCTCTCTTCGGAAGGAATGGGCTCCTGGGGAGAGAGAAAATATTCTCGAAGTCTTTGTCCGAGTCCTGCGGCAGATCTTGTGGAAGCAGTATGCCCGGAAGCTCTGCGGCCTGTTGCGGTCTGCGTCTTCGCATTGGTGGCAGTCCCTGTTTCATCGTGAACATAATATTTCCAGATGATCTTATAGAAATAATACAGGCAGCACAACATTCCGGCAGATACCAGCAGAATGATGGGAGCCTTGCGGTCATAATTCTGCGGATCGTAATGGTACAGCACATTGGCGGTGTTGTAAAAATGCAGCACTGCAAATCCACTGAAGCATTTCCAGAGAGGTGCAGAGGGCCGGTACAGGCAGCAGAAAAGCAACAGTGCCAGACCGGGATACATATAACGCTCATGCATACGGACGGAGAACAAGAACATCGTCAGGATGATAAAGGCACCGAGACAGAAATATCTTGAAGGCTCTTTCCGGCAGCGGGCTGCAATAAGGAAGGTAAAGAGTACGATCAGCAGGATCACGATAGTGCCCCAGGTCTTACAGGGCAGGAAGAGGAAAATCGTGTTCTGGTCGACCCAGTTCATTCCTAATAGTCCCCAGAAATTGTAAGCATTGATGGCTGCATATTCATAGGATCCCAACGTTGAAGTATATTGTGAGATCGCAGCGGTTAATCCGAAAGGAGCGCACAGAAGGAGCATCCCGCAGATGACAACCAGACCACCGCACAAATTATAGAAGAATTTCCGCCAGGAAAAATCCTGTAAGAACACATGGTCCCAGATCCCTGTCAGCAGTACCGGCGTGAAGATCAGCATCTGTGGCTTTAACAGGACACCCAGTCCGTAGACAGCATAGGCAGGAAGCAGGTTTCCCTTCATGAGGAACAGGCACATAAGGATGATCATCAGCGTGTATACGGAATCCACCTGTCCCCAGCAGGAAGAATTCAGAATGACCGCCGGCTGGAACAGATACGCAGAGGCAGCAAAGATTCCCTGCAGATCGGAAAAATGCAGTCGCTTTACCGCCTCTCTGTAGAGTAGAAACCCACAGGCAATATCACAGAGAATTGCGGGTAATTTTAACAGTAAAATATGCAGATCGGAATAATAAGGAATCTGCAGCAGAGATCGTAACGCTCCGATCAGATACAATACATACATGAAACCTGGCGGATAGTCCGTGAACATCTCGACAGAATAGAACTGCCCTGGCCCTAAAGTGAAAATCCGGTCAGCCCAGGCTGCAAAACAGGCAATATCATTACTGAAGCCGTGGGTGGTGTATGCAAGGAGCAGGCGCAGAAGCAGGGCACCTCCAAATACAAGCAACAGAAGAGAACACCGGCTGCCGGTATTGCGGAAATGAGAACTGTTCTGAAAGCCTGTATAGCAGACACCGCACAAAAGCAGTGAAAGCAGTGCAAAAAGATGTATCATAAGATTTTATTCCCCCAATAGTTTCTTATTTAAAATCATACCTTAAAAATATCAAAAAATAACTCTTTCGTAAAGACGAATGCGGAAAAATAAGGTATAATCATTAACAAATTATAACGATTCTTGCAGGAAGGGGAAACTGGCATGAAAAATAAAAAAGCGGAAAATGCGATCACAGCAGTGCTGGCGGCAGCGGTACTGGTGACCGGAGGAATGAGTCTGCATTCTTATCTGTCAGAGCAGAGAGCAAAAAATGAATACGATGCCATCCGCCAGGAGGTGGTGGCAGAGCCTGCGGCGGGGGAAACACAGGAAGAGATTGCGGAGAAAAATTATCCGGAGCTGCAGATCGACTTTGCCGAACTTATCAGGACCAACCCGGATTTTCGTGGATGGCTCTATTTCCCGGCATTGGACATCAGTTATCCGGTGGTACAGGGGGAGGACAATGACTATTATCTGAAGCATTCCTTCGAGGGGGAGAGTGTGAATGCTGGTTGCATTTTCATGGACTGTGGGGCTTCAGCAGACTGGTCAGACAGGAATACCTTTGTATTCGGACATAATATGCGGGATGAGAGCATGTTTGGGGCTTTTAAAAATTTGCTGAAGGGGACGGCAAGCTGCGAGGAGAATCCTTACTTCTATATATACACGGAAGATAAAGTCTACATTTATGAGATTTTTTCCTATTATGAAACAAAGAGTACCAGTGACCGTTTTGCCACGTTTACCTCAGATGCCTCCTATGATGATTATGTGCAGTGGGCCACGGAACATTCCCTGTATGCTTCAGATGCAGACTTAAGTGACAGGGGAAATATCGTATCCCTATCTACCTGCTACGGCTCATCCGGTACAAAAAGGCGGGCTCTGATCCATGGAGTACTGACAGAAACTGCCGATTATTAGGAATATAGTACTACAAACAGATAAGCAGAGGACAAGAATAAGCAAAAAATCACATTTTTAATAAAAAATCTGAACCCTTTTTGAAAGCACTTCCGTCTTAATAGTTGTAAAGAGGAACGAAAACGTTGTAAAACGTGAAAAACATTGGATTTCATTGAGGGAGAAATCAGATGAGCAGATTTAGCAAGTATGTAAGGGAAAAAGTAGTAAAGGTTCTGGTAGCAGCACTGGTAGCAGGTTCCGTCGCAGGGAACGAGGGGATTACTGTGCAGGCAGCAGGTGCGGATTTAAATGATCCATTTTCATTTGTATTATATACAAATGAATTTGTATCCTCAAATCTGGACCATATTGAGGGAAATGCCGCAATTAGAGAATTAAAGGTTTCCATGGTAAGCTATGGGGGAAAATCTTATCTGGGAGATCTTTCTGCTCCGAATCAGATTCTTAAATATACAGCGTCAGGCAGAACAGACGAAAAGGAACTGATAATTCCGCTTACTAATTCTGACGGAACACAGAACTCTGTTGAGCGGGAAGTGACTGGACAGGGTTATAATATTATAGCTGGTGAAAATAAATTATATACTGGAAATCTTCTGAAGAACTGCGAAGTATGGGATACGGATATCGCGTCTACGATCAGCAAGGTTCTGGCAGATGATATGGTACAGAAAAGCAACGACTTGTATGCTTTGGCGAATGAAAATAACGATACACAACTGGTATTGAATGTAACAAGTGCTGAGTTAAATACCAGGATGGAAGACTATGACAAAGAGATCACCGGCGCAGCTTTTTATGGAAAAACAGTTGTGGTAAATGTAAGTGATTCCGGAACTGTGAATATTACCGGCTGGATGAATGCACATGGTGCAAAAAAGCAAGCATTGGAACATCAGCTGTGGGCAGACAGAATTATTTGGAACTTTGGCAATGCAACAGAAGTTAATGTAAATTCTATTTTCGGATATATTCTGGCTCCGAAGGCAACTGTCTATAATGGCGGAACTGTTGTCGGAGGCATCATAGCGGATAAGTATAAGCAGGGCGGTGAGATTCACTGTCCGTGCGAACCGGATGAGCCGGAATCTACACCTACACCGGTGGTAACCGAGGAGCCTACACCGACACCGACGGTACCGGTGGTAACCGAGGAGCCTACGCCGACGCCGACGGTACCGGTGGTAACCGAGGAGCCTACGCCGACACCGACGGTACCGGTGGTAACCGAGGAGCCTACGCCGACACCGACGGTACCGGTAGTAACCGAGGAGCCTACGCCGACACCGACGGTACCGGTGGTAACCGAAGAACCTACACCAACACCAACCGCAACACCTGACACCCCGGATGAACCCGATACTCCGGACGATACACCAGATGATCCCGGTACACCGGCAGATCCCGGCACACCGGCCGGTGGAATCCCGGACACCCCGCAGGTACTTGGTGCAAGACGCCGCAGAATGGTGACCATCGAGGATGAGACAGTTCCCTTGGCGGACAGAGCAGTCCTCGGAGCATCCAGACGACCGCAGACCAGCGATGACTCCGATGCCTGGAATCTGGGCTTTGCCTTTTCCCTGACGAGTCTGGGAGCATGGCTTGTTCTTAAGCGAAAAGAACATTAAACAGGAACGGAACGACAGCCGATCTTAGCTGTAAAAGTATAAAAGGATCAGAATCTTGAAAAATTTTTCAAATTCTGGTCCTTTTTTCCATTTGGCGCAGTCTTACTTATTAGGAGAGTAAAAAGAAGTAATAAAAACAGAAATACTGGTTTTGAGGGGAAACAGAAATGAAGTTAAAAAACGTAATACAGACCAAACTGGCAAAAACTCTGGTAGCGGCACTGATGATCGGCAGCATCTCCAACACCGGATTTACGGTACAGGCGGAAGAAGCAACGCAGAATGAGCAGAACGATGTTGTTGAAATGGCAAGTGCAAGCGGAAACGACAGCGTTGTTGCTGTAAAAGAGAAAACCTATCCCACCATCAAAACGGTGATTCTTGCTGGAGGCACCATGGCAAAATATGTGGGAGGACAGGTAGCCAGCCCCAACGTATGGCCCAATAATTACAAGCCGGCAAACGGAGATTTTTCATTGTTTGCAGGTCATAAGATGACTTTGGATGATGCTGAAACCTTTAAATATCTTTCTGTGGATAATACAGGGGTAGATGCCGAAGGAAAGTTAACCGGAAGTAACGGAGCAAGCTGGCAGTGCGTTGGATTCGTAGCATTAGATGTAAACAAATATTCTGACTGTAAGCCCGCAGATTTGTTACACTATGTTTATTACGGTGAAGACAGCGAAGGCACTTCCTATTATAAAGAAAACTGCGGAAAAACCCTTGAGGATGTAAAATAGTATGTGAATGACAACAACGGCGTCTTGTATGGTGAAAATGTAACGGAAAGTTTTATGAATCAGTTGCTCACCACCGGTCGGTCCTTCAGCGGAGTCACCATTGCCACGGTATGGTATGTGACCACACCCACAGAGACCTGGATCAATTATGACGGATACGATTACAGGATTCCCGGGGTATCCGCAGTAGATTATTATGAATATCCCACGGGAACGGTAACTTTTGAACAGAATGAGAACGGCGCAGTGTTCCATTATATTTCCGAAGGTATTACCATTACTACAACTCCGGAACTGGAACAGCATTGGGAAAGCGGCACCGGCAGGGTGACCTATGATGCAACGATCACCATTACGATCCACAGCAATGCCCCGGACAAGGTAAGAATCAATCTGTCCGATGCCATCGGTTATCTGAACGGTACCGTGGCAGGAGGAAATGCGGCAGAGCCCGGAGATACCCTGTACTACAACATAAAGCTGGTAAATGAGAGCAATAAGGAGTATCAGTATGATCCTGCAAAGGCCACGATCGGTACGATCCCGGCGGCGCCTAAGGCAGGAGAGAAAGTAACGGTTCTGTCCAGTGGTTTTGAAGGTTATGAGATCGGTGAAGTGGGAGCGTTCTGTACATTGCCCCGCCGTATTTTAAATGCTCCGTTACGGGATCTCGGAATCACCGCAGGCAAGGTTACGGATGCGATTGTCGGAGAGGCTCTTTTGAAAAAAGGATATGGCAGCGAAGAAATGAAGCCGGAAGAGGTTACGCAGAGCTGCCTGGCACAGTATTACTTAGACTGGTTCAACAATACTTCCAGAGAAGAAGGAAATAAGGTCTACGGCTTTTCAGAACTTACGGCAGAGGAACTGGCAATCCTGACCAACGGAACCGCCGATACCACAGTAGCGGAGAGCTGTTCTGCAGTAGCAGATGCTTTATATTACACGACATATCATAATGTATATACTTTTGACGGTGAAGGTCTGTATGACCGGATGCTGAAAAACGGACAGGAAGGTTCCTATGCAGATACTCTGGTATCCGACCTGTTAAAGGACGGAGAAGTGAAGATCACCACTAACCTTAACGGTGTGTTGGCCAACAACGGCTATCAGATGACCAGATACGGCTTCGGAATGCAGTTTGAATTGTCCAGAGAGCCGGAGGTTACTCCGCCCGTGACTACCAGCCCGGAACCTACTCCCAGTGCTACTCCGGAGCCTACGCCGACAGGCACACCGGATACCACACCCACGACGCCGACCACTACTCCGACCGCACCCCCGGATACTCCGGACGATTCGGATGATTCCGATACCCCGGATACTCCCGGTACACCGTCTGAGCCGGCAACCCCGGTAACACCTCAGGTGCTTGGTGTAAGACGTCAGCGGGTTGTAAGCATTACCGATGATCCTACACCATTGGCGGACAGAGCAGTCCTGGGAGCTTCCAGAAGACCCAGGACCGGCGATGATTCCAATACATGGAATCTGGGCTTTGCCCTTTCCTTGACAGGGCTGGGAGCATGGCTTATTATTAAGAAGAAGCAATCATAACGAATAAACATATATTTACTATAAACAATCAAGGAAAGAAGAGGTAGAACAAATGAAAAAAAGATGGATGAGTCTTGTTCTGACAGTCATCATGGTGCTGAGCCTTGCAGGCTGCGGCAAGAGTACAGAATTATCCTCTGTAAGCCGTGATCCTGCCACGGATGACGGAACTGTCTGGTTCGATGAAGAGGCAGTGGCACTGGCGGGTTCTGTGAGAAAAGCCGGTATGAGTGAAGCTGAGCTGGCCCGTGCAGATGAACTTCGTGCCATGGCTATCGATGCGTTGGATATTGTAAACGCGAAGAGAGCAGAGAACGGCCTGGCAGCACTGAACTGGAGCAACGGTCTGGAGTCCTGCGCTATGGTAAGAGCACAGGAAGCAGCTTCCAAGTTCTCCCATACCAGACCCAACGGTAAGGACTGGTACACAGTGAACAGTGAACTGATGTGGGGCGAGAATCTGGCGAAGGGCTATGATTCCGCACAGAGTGTAGTAGATGCCTGGATGGCTTCTCCTACACACGCAGCGAATATCCTGGCAGGCGATTTTACCACCTGCAGCATTGCGGTCTATGAGACCAATGGCAAGTTGTATTTTGCCCAGGAGTTCGGCTATTAACAGGGTATTTCTTATCATGAGGGGATAGAGAGATAAATGACAGGAGAGAGTTGATATTCTTAACGGAATATTAACTCTCTTTTTGGGCTTCAAAAGATAGAAAATTTTCCTGAATCATGGTAAAATAAAATCTACATATAAAATTAAGTATCTCAGCAGAAGATCACCGTCCCAAAATGAAGGAAATGCATGGGATATCCGGGCGCTGCCGGATAAGTGGTCACTTCATAGAGTACAGGAAAATAAAGCATATAATAAAAATGCAGCGCAGAAATGAGGACATATGAGTACAAAAGCATCACAGAAGGGCACAAAGGGGCAGACACCCGGCATGACGACGATCCGGGAACGTCTGCAGAAGGCAATCAGCAGGCTGGTAGTGTTCTCAATTATTCCGTTGGTCATCCTTACCGTGATCCTGAATCTGTCCAGTACCATGAGAACACTGGAAGACGATATGCTGGTGGTGGCAGAGATTTCCGCAGACCGTATCAATGAGGAACTACGGGTGACAACGACGATCGTATCCGAACTCGGATGCAGTTACCAGCTGTCTTCTCCGGTATTTACCCAGGAGCAGAAACAGCAGTATATCAACCAACGCATGGAAGCTTATGGAATGGTCAGAGGCAAGCTGATCGGCTCCAACGGTATCTGTGCTTATGACGGAACCGATTATAGTGACCGTGATTATTTTAAGAGATCCATGCAGGGAGAGGTCGTGGTATCGGATCCCGTGATTGCAAGGACAGACGGTAAGCTCAGCGTTATCATTTCCGCACCCGTATATGCAGACGGAGATAAGAATGGTGATATTGTCGGCGTGGTATTCGTTGTGCCGGATCCGGAGTTCTTAAATGATATTGCTGCGGCAGTCTCTGTCAGTAAGAATTCCGAGTGCTATCTGTTGGGAGAAACAGGTATCACCATTGCTCACTGTGATTCTGCGATTGCCCAGGAGCAGAAGAGCAACATTGAACTGTCTCAGACGGACAGATCTTTGCGGGGAATTGCAAAGGTAGAGCAGAAGATGATGACCGGAGCAACCGGATATGGCACTTATATGAAAGGCGGAACCATCACAATACAGGCTTATGCACCAATAGAAGGAACCAATGGATGGAGTGTGGCAGTAAATGCACCACTGACAGATTTCCTTGGTTCTACCGTTGTATGTATTGTCATTGGTGTAGCAATAGGTGCTGCAGCTTTATGTTTCAGTGTGCGCAGGGCAAAAAAGATCGGTCAGGCGATCGGTGAACCGGTGGCGGAATGTACCGAAAGAATACGTCAGCTGGCGGAAGGCGATCTGCATACTCCGGCACCTGTGATCCGGACACAGGATGAGACACAGATCCTGGCAGAGGCTACCGCAGCACTATCCGGCAATCTGCAGAAGGTCATCGGCGATGCGGATTATCTGTTGGGAGAAATGTCGGAAGGAAACTTCGCACTGACTTCAGGGTGTGCAGAAGCCTATGTGGGAGACTTTCAGGGACTGTTGGAATCTATCCGTAAGCTGAACCATAAGCTCAGTGAGACACTTAATGAGATCAAGACGGCAGTGGGACAGGTATCTCTGGGGGCAAACCAGATGGCAGATGCTGCCCAGGGACTTGCGGAAGGTGCTACCGACCAGGCCGGTTCCGTAGAGGAACTGCAGGCTACCATCACGAATGTAACCGAGATCGTGGAGAAGAATGCCAAGGCACTGGGAGGTTCTTACCAGAAGGCTATGGATTACCAGCAGCAGGCGAAGGACAGCGGAGAGGAAATGAAGGGTCTGACAGATGCCATGCAGCGTATCAACGATACTTCCAGGCAGATCAGCGATATTATCGGTGAGATTGAGGATATCGCATCCCAGACGAATCTGTTGTCCCTGAATGCAGCCATTGAGGCAGCCAGAGCAGGAGAGGCCGGAAGAGGCTTTGCAGTGGTTGCGGATCAGATCCGTAAGCTGGCAGATGACAGTGCACAGTCTGCGGTACATACCAGAGAATTGATTGAGACTTCCCTGCAGGAGATTGAGCATGGCAACCAGATCACGGACAAGACAGCCGAAGCATTGCAGAAGGTCGTGGAAGGCATTGAGGATCTGGCCAACGAGTCCAAGAAAGCCATGGAAGAATCCAAGGCACAGGCAGATGCCATGATGCAGATCGAACAGGGCATTGAACAGATATCCACAGTGGTGCAGAACAACTCTGCGACCGCAGAAGAAACTTCTGCCACCAGTGAGGAATTGTCTGCGCAGGCCACCAACATGAACGAGCTGACCGCAGCATTCCAGTTAAGAGATCAAAATGTACGATGATTCGGTGTAATGAATTCTGAAGATATGACATACAATGCTTAATAGAAACAAGCATTGGAGGCAGCCGTGTTCGAAAAGCAGAATATACAGGAAACCGTAAATGAACTGAAAAGTGACGCAGTGAAGGGCCTTACCGATGGTGAGGCCTTTCGTCGTTTACAGCAAAATGGCAGAAATGAAATGAAAGCTGCCAGAAAAAAGACGAAAATACAGCTTTTTCTTGAGCAGTTAAAGGACCCGCTGATCTACATATTATTGATCGCAGCTGTGGTATCCGTCTTTCTGGGGGAGCTCAGTGATGCCGTGATCATCGGCACTGTGGTAGTGGTCAATGCCCTGGTGGGCATGCTGCAGGAGGGAAAAGCCCGAAAGGCACTGGAAGCGTTGAAAAAGCTGACCAGTCCACAGACTATAGTGATCCGGGATGGAATACGCAGAGAGATTCCGGCGGCGGAGCTGGTGACAGGGGATCTGGTAGACCTGGAGGCAGGGGCACAGGTACCTGCGGATATACGGCTGACCAGAAGCTCCAATCTGCAGGTAGAGGAATCTGCCCTGACCGGAGAATCGGTACCTGTGGAAAAAGATGCGCTGTTTCTGGCAGACTGCAGACACGAGATTCCATTGGCTGAACGGGTCAATATGGTATATATGTCTACTGTGGTGACCCATGGCCACGGAGAAGGAATCGTGACAGCTACAGGCATGGCCACGGAGATCGGCAGGATCGCCTCCATGATCACAGATGCGGAAGAGGAAATGACACCGTTACAGAAACGTCTGGGGGATATGGGAAAGCTTCTGAGTATTTTATCGCTGGGAGTATGTGCGGCATTGTTTCTGCTGGCGGTATTTCAACACAGAAATATTCCGGAAATGCTGCTGGTGGCGATTTCCCTGGCGGTGGCTGCGGTGCCGGAAGGTCTGCCGGCAGTGGTGACGATCTGTCTGGCATTGTCAGTGACCAGAATGGTCAAAGTACATACGATCATCCGCAGACTGCCTTCCGTTGAGACTCTGGGAGCGGTCAGCGTGGTCTGCTCGGATAAGACCGGCACACTGACCCAGAACCGGCTCACGGTGGAAAAATGCTGGTGGTATGATGTGCTGGAGGATGCTGCCGGCAGCAATGGCAGGGGAGAATCCCGATGCGTACAGGAGATGCTCCGGGGAATACTGTTGTGCAATGATGCTTCCCTGCAGGGAGAGCAACGGATCGGAGATCCAACGGAACTGGCGCTCTTAGACTTCGGAGAGAAGATGGGGATGCATAGAGAACGTCTGGAGAAGCAGTACCCCCGCTATGATGAAAAGCCTTTCGATTCGGACCGGAAGATGATGACGACCTATCACAGAATCCCGAAAAACGGAGGGCACAAGGGAAGCATTGCCTATACGAAGGGGGCACCGGATGTGATCGTACAGCACTGCACCCATATTTTACAGGACGGAAGAAGTGTGCCAATGACAGCCGGACAGAGAAAAATATGGGTGCAGTGCTGTACGATCACATCCGGTGCCCCCTTCGTAT
>OGUA01000560.1_pt1 | contig 14847 bp, 14 predicted proteins | sample 1573691 | NCBI WGS metagenome assembly OGUA01 (sample SAMEA2581925, study PRJEB24529) | metagenome | biome: Human gut stool | place: China | collected 2011 | reverse complement strand
CAGAAGCTTTCCCCGGGGAAAGCTTCTGGATCTCGCCGATTTCCGCAAGCAGGTTCAAGTTGCGGTAGACGGTTCCAAGGCTGATATTCGGAAATTCCTTGCGGATATTCAGGTATACGGTCTCGGCGGTAGGGTGATCATACCGGGTTACAAGAAAATTCTTGATAGACTCCCGCTGTTTACTGTACTTCAGCATGGATACGATACATCCTTTCGTTAAAACTAGTAATTGTTACTGATATTATCTTACACGCACAGAAAGAATTTGTCAAGAGAAAAATAGGAATAATAATTATTTTTTGAAAGAATTCTATTTATGGAATGCGTGCATATATGCGTGCATATATATGAAGATAAGGATAGAAGCATCAGGGAGTGCCCATGGCGGGAATGAAGCGGTTTGTTACATATATATATGCCTATGAGGAGGAAAAAAAGGGAAGCAATGTTGGATTTGCAAGAATTGAGATCCGGGGACAGGATGCAAGAATTGAGATTCATCTGCGTGGCGTCTATGTGGCGTCTGCGGCATGCAGAGTGTATCTGTTCCAGCGGGAAGCGTCAGGCGGGAAGGAAGCAACCGGTGTGACTGGGGTATTGGTCGGCGAGATGAAGCTGGCGAACGGAAGCGGTGATGGCGTCGTTGTCTTAAAAGGCGGCAGAGTCGGAGCATCTCCTTATGGCATTACAGAGATGGAGGGATTGTTTTTTGTCATCGGAGAAGAGCGGATTCTGATGAGCCGGTGGCGCGAGGGTGCTCCGTTTAAGGTGGGGCTGTCCGGATTCCGGGAGTGGCAGCCGGAGGAGACGAAGGAGAAGACCGCGGAAAAAGGGCTGGCGGCAGAAACTGCGGCGCAAAACGAAGTGCGGGAAGCAGCCGCGGTGCAGCCGGAACAGAACAGCCGGATGGCGGTAAAAGGGATGGCACAGGGAAAGCAGGGGGAAGTAGCCGCGGCGCAGCCGGAACAGAAAGAACAGACACCGGCACAGGATGTGCCGTCCGGATCCAGAGTGGAGACGGCAGTGGCGGGGGAGGAGATGGAGGCGATTCATGCCACTGAGCTTCCCATGCGCAATCTGTTCCCGGAATACGACTGGAATGCCGTGTGGGAGGAGCTCTGCAGAGAACATAAGCCGGTGGCTCTGTTTGAGGAGTGGGATATGCAGTGCATCCAGCTGGAATTAAAGGATCTGCGGAGTCTGCCGAAAAAATACTGGTATCTGGGCAACAACAGCTTTCTGCTGCATGGGTTTTTCAATTATCGGTATCTGCTGCTTGGCAGGACGGCGGAAGAACGCTGGTTCCTTGGCGTGCCGGGAGTGTATCAGAGACAGGAGCGCGTGATGGCAGCTATTTTCGGATTCCCGGAATTCTTTGCCGCCGGTCCGGGCGGTGAGCGCGGGGGCAGCAGGGAACCGGTCAACCATTTTGGCTGCTGGGTGCGTTATATCGAAGAGTAAGGGTTTAAAAGGGCATAGCGGATGTGGTCTTTCCATTTTCCCTGAATCTGTGTGCAGGCGTATTCGGTGCCCTCACATGTGAAGCCAATGGCCTCCAAAAGCCGTAGAGAGGGAGTATTTTCCGGCATCACGCGGGCAAACACGCGGTGCAGCGAAAGATCGGTAAAAGCGATGTTTAGAACCTTTGTCACGGCTTCCCTGGCGTAGCCCTGATGCTGGAATGCGGCGTCGAGCTTGTAGCCGATCTCGCTGCAGCAGTACGGCATGCGCAGAATATCGTGCAGGCAGACGGTTCCGATGATGATCCGCGGGTTGGTTTTTAAGAAGACATAAAAACGGATCGAGGCACATTTCCGTGCGAGATCATACTCACATTTTAGAATGGCCTGCTGATGCGCCGGGGTCAGAAAATAAGGGGGACGTGTCGGCTCATAGCGTTCAAAGAGTTCACGGTTGCGGCACTGGAAAGCCAGAACCTCGTTCGTGTCATCAGGGGTCAGTATTTTTAAGATCAGACGATCGGTTGTATACATGGTATGGACAGGAAAACTGCCGGTCATATGGTTGCTGCAGTTCATACAATACTCCCTCTGCCGAAAATGTTCCATCGACAAAATGCATCAAATCGGCTAAAATAAGTCTATACTATAGTATAGCATTTCTGGAGAAACTGTCCATGACACAGGAAGAAAAATATATGAAAGCGGCAATCCGCGAGGCAAAAAAGGCATATGCGCTCGAGGAGGTGCCGATCGGCTGCGTGATTGTCCAGAATGACAGGATCATTGCGCGGGGTTACAACAGGAGAAATACAGAGGGAAATACACTGGCGCACGCGGAGCTTACCGCGATCAAAAAGGCGAGCAAAAAGACTGGCGACTGGCGGCTGGAAGACTGCACAATGTATGTCACATTAGAGCCGTGCCAGATGTGTGCGGGAGCCATTGTACAGAGCCGCATGAAAAAGGTCGTGATCGGCAGCATGAACCCGAAGGCGGGGTGCGCCGGGTCGGTGCTGAACCTGCTTCAGATGGCACAGTTCAACCATCAGGTCGAGATCGAGAGAGGCGTGCTGGAAGAGGAATGTTCGACGATGCTCTCCGGCTTCTTCCGGGAACTGCGCGATAAGAAAAAGAGCTTGCGTGAAAACACGCAGAATGCTTGACAATCGGGCGTCAGATAGGATATACTTAAGTCTCCGAGCAGCCGGGGTGGTAGCGGTACCCTGTACCAACAATCCGCTATAGTTGGGGTGATGCCGAACAGAGGATCAGGTAAGCTGTAAAGCTGCCCACCATAAGTGGCGTTGACGTCTGGGTCTTACGCAACAGGAATCTGTGAACCGGGTCAGGTCAGGAATGGAGCAGCCCTAAGCAGAAGCTCTTGTGTGCCGTGAGGGTGCCTGGGCTGAGCTAACTGTGGTGGTAACGTTTATGGTTTTGGATTCGAAGCGAGGCGCTCGGATTTTGCGTTTTATAAGTGTTTTCTAAATGAATTCTGGCAGATGACTTTTTGAGAGAAGGAGAGATACCATGTGGGATAAGGCGAGAAAGATACTTTACCGTGGCGGAGAGATCTTAGAGCTTCTGATGGCGGCAGCCGTCGTGGCGGGGATTCTGGTGGCGATGATCACGCTTGTGCCGGAACTGGCACGCTACTGGGAACACCGGACGATGACCGGTGCATTTATGGAGTATCTGGATGCCGTGTTTAACGTTGTCATCGGAATTGAGTTTTTAAAGATGCTCTGCAAGCCGAGTTCGGCGAACATCATTGAGGTGCTGATTTTCCTGATCGCGCGACATATGATTGTCAGCATCGGTATCCTGTTCTTCTTCCGGCGTTTTATGCTGATGACCAAACCGGATAAGGATCAGAACGTGCCAAAGCTTTTTGGCGTGATAAAATCGTCACAGAGCAGCGGGACAGCTCAGGCGGCGCATGTGGATACAGAGAAAAATGCAGAAGGCAGCAAAGGCGCCGGGGAAAAATAGTACATGGATTGACAGATGCATGACGGTGTTGTATGCTGGGAGTTAGAGATGACTAACAAAAAGCACAACCCGTCATGCATTTATTTTCGTACAAGCATTGCTTTTTGTAAAAAGCGCTATATAATAAAAGCATAACGGGGGCGCAGCCCGCATGAACAAGGGAAGTAAGCGCTTACATTAAACACAATGTCAAAGGAGAGAGTATACTATGTTCGGATTTGGTCAGTTGATCGATATCTTGAAGAAAGATCCAAAGAAAATTGTTTTTACAGAGGGAAATGACCCGCGTATTTTAGAGGCAGCATCCAGATTACTGGCAGGTACTTTCTTGCATCCGATTCTGGTTGGTAACCCGGATGAGATTTTTAAGGCTGCTGAGGAGAGCGGATTCAATATTCGTGGCGCTGAGATCATTGATCCGGCAAACTATGACAGATTTGACGAGATGGTAGATCTGTTCTGTGAACTCAGAAAGAGCAAAGGTGTGACACCGGAGCAGGCAAAGGGCATTCTGTCCCAGGCAAACTACTTCGGAACCATGCTTGTAAAGATGGGCGTTGCTGATGCACTTCTTGGCGGAGCAACCTACTCTACCGCAGATACGGTACGTCCTGCATTACAGCTGATTAAGACAAAGCCGGGCAACTCCATCGTATCTTCCTGCTTCATTCTGGTTCGTCCGTCTGCAACCGGTGAGAACGAGGTTCTTGCAATGGGTGACTGTGCCATCAACATTCATCCGACTGAGGATGAGCTGGTTGAGATCGCAGGCGAGTCTGCAGAGTGTGCGAAGATCTTCGGTGTAGATCCGAAGGTTGCATTCTTAAGCTACTCTACCTTAGGATCCGGCAAGGGTGAGGATGTAGACAAGATGCGCAATGCAGCAGCAAAGGCAAAGGCAAAATATCCGTCTCTTCCGATCGAGGGGGAGTTACAGTTTGATGCAGCAGTATCCCCGCGTGTTGCACGTACCAAGTGCCCTGGCAACGAAGTGGCAGGACATGCAAACACCTTTATTTTTCCGGATATCAACGCCGGAAATATCGGTTACAAGATTGCACAGCGTCTTGGTAATTTCGAGGCATATGGTCCGATCCTGCTTGGCTTAAATGCGCCGATCAACGATCTGTCCCGCGGATGCAACGCTTCCGAGGTATATTCCATGGCAATCATCACAGCTGCACTGGCATAATCCGGACAATGCACAGAACAATAGAATGACAGTCATTTGTGGCATGGCGTGACGCTGTGCCACATTTTTTTGAGGGAAAAATGGAATCATTACTTTTTACCAGAGAAGATTTGAAAAAACTGATTGTACCGCTCATTATCGAGCAGGCACTTGCTTTGAGCATCGGGCTGTTTGACACGCTGATGGTCTCCTCGTGCGGCGAAGCAGCGGTGTCGGGCGTGTCGCTGGTGGACAGCATCAGCACGCTGCTGATCCAGATCCTATCGGCACTTGCAACCGGTGGCGCTGTGGTGTGCAGCCAGTATATCGGCAAGAAGATGCCGGAGCGGGCAAAACTGTCCGCCGGACAGCTGATGCTTATCATGCTGTTGTCCGCGGGGACGGTGATGGTGGTCATCCTGCTGTCTTACCGGTTTCTGCTCCGGGCAATTTTCGGACAGATTGATGCGGACGTCATGCAGAATGCGGAGATTTATTTTATCATTTCTGCCATATCCTATCCGTTTCTGGGTGTCTACAACGCGGGAGCGGCGTTGTTCCGGGCAATCGGAAACAGCAGGGTCAGCATGTATACAAGTCTGGTCATGAACGTGATCAATATCGGCGGTAACGCGGTGCTGATCTTCGGGCTTAAGATGGGCGTGCTGGGAGCGGCGCTTGCAACGCTCACGGCGCGGATTGTATCGGCGCTTGTCATGGTTGTGCTGCTTTCAGAGAAGGATAACCCGCTGTGCATTGCGATGCCGGGCTGTATGAAGCCGCAGAGGGATGTGATCGGAAAAATTTTAAAGATCGGTATTCCGAGCGGTGTGGAAAACGGAATGTTCCAGATTGGAAAACTTCTGGTGTCGAGTCTGACTGCGACGTTTGGAACGGCGGCAATCGCGGCGAATGCGGTTGCAAACAGTGTGGCGGGATTTGCCAATATTCCGGGGATTGCGATCGGACTTGCGATCGTGACGGTCATTGGCAGATGCATCGGAGCCGGGGAAAAAGAACAGGCGAAATACTACAGCAAGCGCCTGCTTGGTCTGGCTTATGCGGGAATGGTGCTGGCTGATCTGGCACTGTTTGTACTCGTAAAACCAATCATCGCCTGCTTCGCGCTATCGGCGGAAGCGGCACGGATTGCCACACAGCTTCTGGTAAGTTTCGCAATCTGCGCGGCGCTGATCTGGCCGCTCAGTTTTACTCTTCCGAATGTGTTGCGCGCCGCAGGGGATGCAAAGTACACGATGGAGGTCAGCGTTTTTTCCATGTGGGTCTTCCGTGTGGCAAGCAGTTACTTTTTTGCGGGAACGATGGGACTTGGCGTGCTCGGTGTCTGGATCGGCATGTATGTGGATTGGGGGTTCCGCACGCTGCTTTTCGTGATCCGCTACCGGCGTGGGAAGTGGCTGGAAAAGCGCGTGGTATGATGCCGCAAGGGAATTGATTCCTAATATTTTCTTATTTTTTGATAATAGAGTTTCATTTTTGCGGGAAATACGGTAGAATATCAGAGAAATACGTTCAGATGATGAGGATTTTGAAGAAATGTACAAGAATATGGGAAAAGTAAAACGCACACTGGAGGAGTATGCCATTCTGACGGTTGCCACGCTGATTCTGGTGGTGGGTGTTTATGTGTTCAAGTTCCCGAATAATTTTTCGTTTGGAGGAGTCACGGGTATCGCGGTGGTCTTAAGTGCCATTATGCCGGCAACTCCGGGAAATATCACATTTATCATCAATATGGCGCTGCTGGTGGTAGGATTTATTTTCCTCGGGAAAAGTTTTGGTATCCGCACCGTGTATGTGAGCGTGCTGATGTCTGTGGGGCTAAGCCTTGCGGAAGTGTGGTTTCCGATGGAGCATCCGCTGACGACGCAGCCGGTACTGGAACTGATGTATGCAATTGTGCTGCCGGCGTTCAGTGCGGCGATTATGTTCAATATCGGAGCCTCCGGAGGCGGTACGGATATTATCGCCATGATCCTTAAAAAGTATACGAAGCTGAACATCGGAGGCGCGCTGTTTCTGGTGGATCTGGGGATTGTCATAGCTTCGTGTTTTGTGTTTGATGCACAGACGGGACTTTGTTCGCTCTGCGGACTTCTGGCAAAGTCGCTTGTTGTGGACAATGTCATTGAAAGTATCAACCTGTGCAAGTATTTTACGATCATCTGCAATGATCCGGAGCCCATCTGTGATTTTATCACGAATGAGCTGCACCGCAGTGCGACGATCTATAAAGCCGAGGGGGCATATGAGCATAATCAGAAAACGATCATTATCACCATTATGAAGCGCTCTCAGGCAGTAGAACTGCGTAATTACATCCGCATTCACCAGCCGACCGCATTTATTGCCATCACGAACAGCAGTGAGATTATCGGCAAGGGGTTCCGCGGATTTAATTGATAGTAAAAGGAGAAAGGGTTTTATGAAAATTTGGGAAGAGGAAAAGCAGTGCTATATCCGTGCTGCTATGGAGAAGAATTCAGATGCGGAGAACGAGGCGCTGAAGGCACAGCTGGATGCGATCGACTGGTCTGTATTAGAACAGATTGAGCGCAAGGAGACCGTGAACGAGCGGGGCGTATTCGCACCGCTTGAGGCGGTTGAGACGGAAGAAATTGAGCAGCGCAGGGACGAGTTCCGGGAACTCGGCATCAAGGCGATCCGGGAAGGAAAAGTCGGAGCGGTTCTTCTGGCGGGGGGACAGGGAACGCGTCTCGGACTGGACAGACCGAAGGGAACACTCAATATCGGGATTCACCGGGAGCTGTTTTTGTTTCAGCAGCTCATTCGTAACCTGATGGACGTAACGGATGAAGCCGGCGCGTATGTTCCGCTTTATATCATGACGAGCAACATCAACCATGACGACACGCAGGCATTTTTTGAGGAGCATGGGTACTTTGGCTACCCGAAGGAGTACGTGAAGTTTTTCGTGCAGGAGATGGAACCCGCCTGCGATTATCAGGGCCGGGTATATATGGAATCCAGCACCAGGGTTGCCATGTCTCCGAACGGCAATGGCGGCTGGTTCGGCTCCATGGTGAATGCAGGGCTGCTTTCCGATATCCGTTCCCACGGAATTGAGTGGATCAATGTATTTGCGGTGGATAACTGCCTGCAGAGAATCGCAGACCCGCTGTTCATCGGTGCGACGATTGCCTACGGTTGCGAGAGCGGCGCGAAGGTTGTCAGAAAGGCAGCGCCGGATGAAAAGGTGGGGGTACTCTGTACCGAGGACGGCAAGCCGTCGATCGCGGAGTATTACGAGATGACGGAAGAGATGGCGACTGCACGGAAAGCAAACGGAGATCTGCTCTATGGATTTGGTGTGATTCTGAATTACGTTTTCTCCGAGAAGCGTCTGGAGGAGATTGCAGATGCACATATGCCGATCCATGTGGTAGAGAAGAAGATTCCGTATATGGACGAGTCCGGCAGTCTGGTGAAGCCGGATGCACCGAACGGATACAAGTTCGAGACGCTTGTTCTGGATATGGTGCACATGATGGCGGACTGCGTTCCTTACGAGGTCGACAGAAAGCGGGAGTTTGCGCCGATCAAGAATCTGCACGGCGTGGATTCACTCGACAGCGCTCGCGAGCTCATGCAGGGCTGCGGCATCGAATTGTAACATAAAACGGACGGACTTCCCGGCGGGAAGTCCGTCCGTTTTTGGTGTTGCAGAAGATTTAATAAATATTTTATGGGGATTTAACGGCGGGTTCATGAATGTCTGATATAATAATACCTGATGATGGAAAACAGACAATGGAGGTTTTTATAAATTGGAGGAACAGGGGAAGCAGCAGGAAATAGAAATTGAAGAGGTGACCGCACAGGAGAATGTGATTGCAGTGCGGGATCTGGTGCCGATGCGTGCGGCGATGGATGACAGCATGGAACGGATCGCAGATATGAAGGATCAGTTTTCACAGACGATTGATCCGATCCTGCGCATGTACAATGCGGCGATGTGTGCAACGACGGCAAGGCTTGAGATAATAGAGGACGAGTTCAAGTACCGGAAGCTGCGCTGTCCGATCCACCATATTGACACCCGCCTGAAGTCGGCGAAGAGTATTCTGGGCAAGCTCCAGAAGAAGGATCTGGATCTGACGCTGTCGGCTGCCTGCAACAACATCTACGACATCGCGGGAATCCGTGTTGTCTGCTCTTATATCAAGGACGTCTATCTGATCCGCGACCGTCTGATGGCGCAGGATGATGTTATGATTATGCAGATCAAGGATTACATAGAGACGCCGAAGGAGAACGGTTACCGGAGTCTTCACATGGTCATCCGGGTGCCGGTATATTTTATGAACAAAAAGCAGCTGGTGCCGGTGGAACTGCAGATCCGCACGCTGGCGATGGATCTGTGGGCAAGCCTGGAGCATGACATCAAATATAAGTGTCTGTATCAGACGGAGACGGAGAATTTCTCCGAGGAACTAAAGGAATGCAGCCGGCTCATTTACGAGGCGGAGGAGAAAATGGAGATCATGAACCGTACACTGGAAGCATAAGGGGAGGCGCGGGCGATGAGAGAGAAACAGAATCCGGTCGAAAAAGAATGGGCAGCAGTTGTCAAGGCAGAGGAGCGCTTTCTGCGCCATGCCATGCCGGCGCGGACGGCGGGCTGGCAGGAGAAGATCACGCGCTATGTGCCACAGAAGCTGGAGGCGACTCTGCACACCGCTTTTTACAAAGCGTTTGAACTGATCTTTGACAAGGGAACGCCGGTGATAGAGAAGACCTGTCAGAAGGAGAAAAAGGAGCAGAATTATAAGATCAATGCTTACGCCGCAGAGGTGCGCGACACGAGACATGCCCTGCGGGCATTCGGGAGAGAGGCGGGTGCCAGCCGGAACCTGAATCTGGCGGTATCGGCGGTGGAAGGTGTCGGCATGGGATTTTTCGGTCTGGGTCTGCCGGATATACCGCTGTTCCTTGGTGTTTTGCTGAAAAGTATCTACGAGGTCGCACTCAGCTACGGATACACGTATGACACGCAGGAGGAGCAGATCTTCATATTAAAGCTGATCGAGACGGCATTGTCGCACGGCGAGCAGCTTGCCCAGAACAATATGGAGCTGAATCTGTGGATGCGTGAGGAGCGTACGTTTTCCATTTCCAGAAACGAGCAGATCCGGCGCACATCGGATGCACTGGCGTGGTCGGTATGGTCGGTGGAGTTTCTGATATGGTTTATCAGAAGCGCATCAGCGATTATGCAGCAGTTAAATATAAAAGACGTTTTCTTGAGACAAAGAGGAAGACCGGGGAAGAAAAGAGACATCCGGCAGGATAAGTTTGCGGATGGCATGCAGAAGGGGAAGCCGTTATTCGGCTTCCCCTTCTGCGACAATATCCTCAAGAACATGAATCAGGTCATACATGTTATTGAGACAGACATTCCGTTCCAGAATCAGATTTTTCAGATCAGCAGACAGGGTATCAAACCGGTCGCGGATCTCGGGAGATACATAAGATGCCATAAGATTACCTCACTTTTTCATATTTCAGAAAAAGTATGAGCATCCGGAGAGCTTTTTATGTGTAAAAAATGCCGTAAAGGTGGTATGATAGTGGAGAAAAAGTGGAATGGAATAAGAGTATGAATGAGAAAATTTACTGCCGGATCCGGCGTGTGCGCGCGGTATTGCTGACATTTTTCCTGACGGCAGCAGTTGTTTTGACAGACGCACAGAACATCCGGGAAAAGGAATACGAAAAAACAGAGATCATATACTGTATTGGGGACAGTATCACATACGGCAGCGGTCTGGAGGACGAGGAACGGCTGACGAAGTCGTATCCGGCGCAGCTAGGAATCCGGCTTGGCCCGCGATACCTCATTTTCAATTACGGCGTGAGAGGAGCAACCCTGCAGGATCTTTCCCGGAAAAGCTACCGCAACATGGGGTATCTGAACGTGATAGAGGCGCAGTCCCCGGATGTGGTGATTATTATGCTGGGAACCAACGATTCCAAACAGAAATACTGGGATGCAGAGAGGTATGAGGAACAGTATCTTGCATTGATTGACGAACTTCACAATCTGCCGGGACATCCGTATCTGTATCTGATGGCACCGCCGGAAGCATTTCCTGCGGAGGAGGGAGAGATCCTATACGGGATCAACAATGATGTGATCGGAGGAGAGATCCGGAACCTTGTGCCGGACATCGCGGAGCAATCGGGCTGCGGAACGCTGGATCTCTACGCGCTGACGCAGGATCACCCGGAATATTTCGTGGATGGAATTCACCCGACCGAGGAAGGATATGCGCTGATTGCGCAGATGGTTGCGGATCAGATCCGGGCAGACCGGAATGCGGGCGTGTGGTGACGCGGTTAAAAAAGGGCTTCAAAAATTACAAAAAATATGATATAATGAATCCATTCATCTGAAACGGAGTATGGCGTAGTTTGGTAGCGCGCACGGCTGGGGGCCGTGAGGTCGCAGGTTCAAATCCTGTTACTCCGATTCCTTGGCAGGGGCACGGCAGGCGGAGCGATCCGTCTGGCGGCTTAAGAAAGAGAGAGACCGTATATTGCGGTTTCTCTTTTTTTCTTTGCGGAATACTTCGTCCAAAAGAGTGTTGTTCTGGAAAAAGAAAGACATAGAAAAACCCGGCAGAATCAATTTATGATTCTGCCGGGTTTTGTGACAGCGGAGACGGCGGGATTCGAACCCGCGTGCCCCGGAGGGCTAACGCATTTCGAGTGCGCCCCGTTATGACCGCTTCGATACGTCTCCGAATGAATGGATCACAGAGGATTCTACTGTGAGACACTCGATTAGTATATCATATCTGGTTGATTTTGCAAGATGCTTTCGCGAAAAGTCTTGAAATAAGTTTTTTCGGGAGATACTATTTTTATAGCATAACAGGAGGGCAAGGTATGGAAAATAAGATACGGGAGGCAATCCGGTTTGAGGGAAGCGTGCAGGGAGTTGGATTCCGCTACCGGATGTCACAGCTTGCAAGGCACTACGATGTGACGGGATGGGTCAGAAACGAGTATGATGGAAGCGTCTCGGCAGAACTGCAGGGAAGACGGGAGGCAATCGATGAGATTATTGCGCGCCTTCGGGAGGATTCCTATATTTATCTGGACAGAGTGAGCCGGCAGAAACTCGAATTAAACGAAGAGGAGCGGGCATTTTCCGTGCGCTATTAGGCGCTGAGGCGCTCTGGTGCTGTGAAACACAGTTGCAAAATGGCGGCGAAGAGGGTAATATTCTATATAGAAAAACTGCGGTCCGGATGCGGACCACAGACCATGAACGGATGGTACGAAAAGATGGAAACAGGAGGAGAAGCAGATGAAGAGAATCGGTATGTTGACCAGCGGCGGAGACTGCCAGGCATTGAATGCTGCCATGCGCGGTGTTGTTAAGGGACTCAGCGAGAACGTGGATGAATTGGAAGTATATGGTTTTTTGAATGGCTATAAAGGTCTGATTTACGGGGACTACCGGCTGCTGACATCCGCGGATTTCTCCGGTATTCTGACGAAAGGCGGCACGATTCTCGGATCATCGCGACAGCCGTTTAAGCAGATGCGTGTGCCAGATGCAAACGGACTGGACAAGGTGGAGGCGATGAAGGCGACCTACCACAAGCTCAACCTGGACTGTCTGGTGATCCTCGGAGGAAACGGAACACAGAAGACGGCGAACCTGCTTCGGGAAGAGGGGTTAAATATTATCCATCTGCCGAAGACGATCGACAACGATATTTACGGGACGGATGTCACATTCGGATTTCAGAGTGCCATCAATATCGCCACAGATTGCATTGACTGTATCCACACGACGGCAGCGTCCCACAACCGCGTCTTTATTGTTGAGGTCATGGGGCATAAAGTCGGCTGGCTGACGCTTTATGCTGGCGTTGCGGGGGGCGCGGATATTATTCTGCTTCCGGAAATACCGTACGACATCGAGAAAGTGATTGCCGCGATCAACAAGCGCACGAAGGCAGGAAAAGGATTTACCATACTTGCGGTTGCCGAGGGAGCCATCTCCAAGGAGGATGCGGCGCTCTCCAAGAAAGAGTACAAGGAAAAAGTGGCAAAGCGGAAATATCCGTCTGTTTCCTACGAGATTGCAGACCGTATTTTCAAGGAGACCGGTGTCGAGGTGCGCGTGACCGTGCCGGGACACACACAGCGCGGTGGAAGCCCATGTCCGTATGACCGTGTGCTCTGCACGAGACTCGGTTCGGCAGCGGCAAAAGCGATCATGGACGAGAACTACGGCAACATGGTTGCCATGGTCAATGGCAAGATCAAATATGTACCGCTCGGAGACGTGGCGGGCAAATTAAAGACGGTCGATCCGAACGACCAGATGATAAAAGAAGCAAAGCGGATTGGAATCAGCTTTGGAGATTAAGGTGAGGGAAAAGCATGTCATATCAGGCATTATATCGTAAGTTCCGTCCGCAGGAGTTTGACGATGTAAAAGGACAGGATCATATTGTAACAACGTTAAAGAATCAGATTAAAGCAGACAGAATCGGACATGCTTATCTATTTTGCGGAACCAGAGGAACGGGAAAGACGACGATTGCCAAGATTTTTGCGAAGGCGGTCAACTGTGAGCATCCGGTGGACGGGAGTCCGTGCGGGGAATGTCCGACATGCAGGGCGATTGCGGCAGGCAATTCCATGAACGTGATTGAAATCGATGCGGCTTCCAACAACGGCGTCGACAACATCCGCCAGATCCGCGAGGAGGTGGAGTACCGTCCGACCGAAGGAAAATACAAAGTCTACATTATCGATGAGGTGCATATGCTTTCCATAGGAGCGTTCAATGCACTGCTTAAGACCCTGGAGGAACCGCCGGCGTATGTCATTTTTATTCTGGCGACCACCGAGGCGCACAAGATTCCGATCACGATTCTCTCACGGTGCCAGCGCTATGATTTCCGCAGAATCTCGATCGACACGATCACTGCCCGCCTGCGGGAACTGATGGATGCGGAGCAGGTGACGGTGGAGGACAGGGCGCTGCGCTATATCGCCAAGGCGGGAGACGGCTCGATGCGTGACGCGTTAAGCCTTCTGGATCAGTGTATCGCTTTTTACCTGGGACAGGAGCTCACTTACGACAAAGTGCTGGATACGCTCGGAGCAGTCGACACAGAGATTTTCAGCCGTCTGCTGCGGCAGATCCTCGATAAAAATATCACGGGGGCAATCCAGACCGTGGAGACGCTCGTGATTGAGGGACGGGAGTTAGGGCAGTTTGTCACGGATTTTACATGGTATCTGCGCAATCTGATGCTGGTGCAGAGCTCGGACGATATGGAGGATGTGCTTGACATCTCTTCGGAAAATCTGGCGCTCCTGAAAGAAGAGGCGTCTATGGTGGACGCCGATATTCTGATGCGCTATATCCGCATTTTCTCGGAGCTTGGCAGCCAGATCAAATATGCCAGCCAGAAGCGGATTCTGATTGAAATTGCGATAATTAAGTTATGTAAACCGGAAATGGAAAAAGATTACACGTCCCTGGTGGACCGCATCGACAGCCTGGAGAAGAAACTGGAAAAAGGCGTTGTGATGGCGGCACCGGGGAGTGCCAGGCAGGGCGTAGGTGGAAGCGCGCAGGGGGCACAGGGAGGCTCGCTGCCCAAGGCAGAACTGCCCAAGGCGATTCCGGAGGATGTGAAGCAGGTGCTGACAAACTGGGGCGGCATCTTATCGCAGCTTACCGGCGTGACAAAGACGTATCTTAAGATGGCGACCCGGTCGCTCGGACCGAACGGGGAACTGATGCTGGTGTTCGATGACAAAAACGCTTATGAGTACGTCGAGCAGAACCGTTCGGATTGCCAGGACGCATTAAAAGCGGCAGCGGCGGACCGGATCGGCAAAGAGGTTGCGATTCTGGTGAAGTTAAACGATACGGGGCATGCCAGTGACGAGGTCTATCCGGATCTGGGCGCGCTCATCCAGATGGACATCGAGGAAGAGGATTTTTAAAGCTGGACGAATCACACAATTTATATTATGATAGATGGAACAGTCCTAAGAGAAAAGCAGGAGGAAGCAGACATGGCAAAAAGAGGTGGATTCCCGGGCGGTATGCCGGGTAATATGAATAACCTTATGAAGCAGGCGCAGAAGATGCAGCGCCAGATGGAAGAGGCTCAGAAGGAGTTAGAAGAGAAGGAA
>OGUA01000542.1_pt1 | contig 15208 bp, 17 predicted proteins | sample 1573691 | NCBI WGS metagenome assembly OGUA01 (sample SAMEA2581925, study PRJEB24529) | metagenome | biome: Human gut stool | place: China | collected 2011 | reverse complement strand
GGCTGCACCGGACAGCGAACCTTGGCATGCGCGCCTTGATTTTACAGAATCAGCTGACGCCGGAGCAGATCACATCGTACCATATCGGATTTGTGCTTGGTCCCTGCGTCAACGCCAGCGGGCGGCTGGAGACAGCCAAAATTGCGCTGAATCTTTTCTTGCAAAAAAACGAGATTGATGCAGGAAAAATTGCAAAAGAACTCGTGGAACTGAACGCACAGCGCAAAAGCATGACGGCAGACGGCGTGGAACTGGCAAAACAGATCGTCGACGAGGGAACAGCGGGCGAGAAGGTGCTGGTGATCTATTTGCCCGGGGTGCATGAAAGCCTGGCGGGGATCATTGCGGGGAGAATCCGGGAGTCCTACCACAAGCCGGTATTTGTTCTGACGGACGGCGAGGAGGGAGTGAAGGGGTCCGGCAGATCCACGGAAGCGTACTCGATGTATGACGAGATGTGCAAGTGCCGGGAATGTTTTTCAAAATTTGGCGGACATCCGATGGCGGCAGGGCTGTCGCTGCGCGAGGATGTGGCGGTATTCCGCGGCAAAATAAATGCCTGCTGTGAATTGACAGAAGATGATTTTATACCTAAGATAAAGATAGATATGGCAATGCCTGCCGCGTATCCGACGATCGGGCTGATCCGGGAGCTGGCGCGCTTAGAGCCGTTTGGAAATGGCAACAGTAAGCCACAGTTCGCGGACAGGGAGCTTGCGCTTCTGCGGGCGTCTGTGGTGGGCAGGAACCAGAATGTGTTGAAGCTGTCCCTTATGACGGCGGCGGGAGAACATGTCTCTGCGGTCTATTTTGGGGATGTGGAGGCATGGAAGCAGTATTACAGCGAAAAATACGGGCAGACGGAGGTGGACGCTGCGCTTCGCGGAAGGGCGAATGCCATCCGGATGTCGGTGATTTACTATCCGGAAATCAATGTATATCAGGGAATGGAGAGTGTCCAGCTCATCATTCGCAATTATAAATAGAACGTGGCGGGTGGACAGAAGGAGTAGCTATGTTTAGTGGAAAGAGAGAAAAGGCTTTATTAGAAGAGGAACTTGCGGCATTAAGGGAGACGGAGAAGCGCGAGAGGGAGCTGCTCCATAAGATCGCAGGACAGAAGGATACCGCGGAGGAACAGTTTGCACGCGAGGCTGTCATGCGTGCAAACTGTTCCTCCGCGGTATCCTTCTGGAAAAAGAGATCGAAGAGATCGAACAGCAGATGCAGCAGAACGGGGAGTTGTCGGAGAACGGCGCGCAGGCGGCGGGAGAACTTCACAATACGTTGATCACAATGAATAACGGAATCGCGACGTTCGACGCCAACCACAGCGTTTTTATGGAGCAGGTGAAGGGGCAGAATGAAAAGGTCGTCGAGATCGTGGAGAACAACAAGCACTTTACGACGCCGATGAAGCATATCTCGGAGGCTCCGCAGGCGCTTCGCGAGATGCGCCAGGCACTTGGTGAGAGGGCAGAGCGCATGGAGGAACTGTCGAAAACGATGGGGGTGCTGGCGCTCAATTCTGCGATCGAAGCAGGAAGAATGGGGGAGAGCGGAACCCGGTTTGTGACGGCGGCAGAGCAGGTGCGTGCATATGCGGACGATTATGAGCAGGAGGCGCTGGCGTTAAAAGCCCAGCTTGGGGAGGCAGAAGAACGGATCACGTCGCTGGAGGAGCAGGTACACCACTTAAACGAGCTGCTCAAGGAGAATAATATTTCCATGGGGAAACTCTACCGCGACTGTGCGCAGAATATGGTGGCTTATGAGACCGGACAGATCGGGCTGAGGGGGCTGATCCAGGATACGGCGGTCGCGAGAGCAGATGTGCTGCAGCAGTCGGCGGACGAAAATGTGCGCGCCAGGGAGGCATTCCTGAAATATGTATCCGGCATGCAGGAGGAACTGGCAGAGCAGAAGAGCAGCGCGGATGAACTGGAGAATGTCTGCAAGAGCATCCTGCAGTCGGCAGGGGAAGCCGGATGATGCCGGTTTTGCTGCAAAGAATACAGAGCAGAGAGTAGGAATCAGAGAGTATAAATAATAAAAAGTGAGGGAACAATGCTATGACAAAAGAAAAACAGTTCAGTTTTTTATCAAAGGACGGGAAGACGAAGATTCATGCGGTAAAGTGGATGCCGGAGAGCGGAGAGTACCGGGCGGTCTTGCAGATCACGCACGGCATGGTGGAGTATATTGAACGCTATAAGCCGTTCGCGGAATTTTTAAATGACCAGGGGGTCCTTGTGGTCGGACATGATCATCTGGGACATGGTGCGTCGGTTACATCCGAGGAGGAATTGGGATATTTTGCAGAGCCGGATCCGAGTGACACGCTCGTCGAGGATATGCACACGCTGCGCACGACGGTCCAGGCAGAGAACCCCGGCGTGCCGTATTTTATGATGGGACACAGCATGGGATCTTACATGCTGCGCAAATACCTGTGTATTCACCCGGAGGGAGTGGCTGGCGCCGTCATCATGGGAACCGGGGCAATGCCGGATAGCACGATGAAGTTTGGACTGTTTTTATGCCGTACGATCGCACTATTCCGTGGATGGCATTACAGAAGCCGCCTGATGCAGAGCCTTTCCTACAGCAAGCCGTACAAGCGCTACGATTTATATGGAAAGGATTATGCCAACAGCTGGCTTTCCAAGAACGTGGAGAATGTCAAGACATACTATGCTGATCCGCGCTGTACTTTTCTGTTTACCGTAAACGGCTACAAAGGCCTGATGGAGGCGGTATTGTTTGATAATCAGATGGAGAATATAAAAAAGGTCCCGAAAAATCTGCCGCTGTTTTTTGTATCCGGTGCGGATGACCCGGTCGGAGATCTGGGAGAGGGAGTTAAGAAGGTGTACGGGATGTACAAAGATGCGGGGGTTTCGGATATTACCTACCGCCTGTACGAGGATGACCGCCATGAGATTTTAAACGAGACAGACCGCGATCAGGTCATGGCGGATATTGCGGCCTGGCTGAACGTGCATGTGGAACTGTAATCTTGCCGGACAGGTTTCTTAAATTTATATAAATAAAACTACTGGAGGGAAAACGCCGGTTGTTTTTAGGGAAAGTTCGTAGTAAAATAGAGACTTGTTTTGGAAGGAGGATTTCACATGAAAAAGAATGGAATGAGAGTTACCAGTTTATTTCTGGCTGCGGTGATGCTTGCATCGGCGCCTGTGACGGCATCCGCGGCGGATACATCAGCGAATGTAGAGGGAGAGGTTGTCGTAGACCAGACAAGTCAGGATCAGACTTCAGCAGAGTCGCAGAATCAGGCAGGGCAGGATCAGACTTCGGCAGAGGCGCAGGATCAGTCACAGGCTTCGGCAGCGGAGGACGCTGCCACGGGAGCAAACAGTGATAACGTGACAATCCAGGCGGATGATAAGCCATATCTTGCGCTGGGAGCGGATCTGACGGATGCCCAGAAGAATACGGTGCTTTCCCTGATGGGGATTGATCCGGCGAACCTTGGCAATTATGATGTGGCCTACACAACGAATACAGTCATGAATCAGTACCTGGATTTCTATATCAGTTCCTCACAGATCGGAAGCAAGTCACCGAGATCTACACTCTTTCCCTACACGACGCTCTTCCGATCTGTGAGGAACTGATATAGGAAACGGATTAAATATTTCAACCAGGAATATCAATTACTGTACAGTTGGCATGTACAAAAATGCGTTGACAACGGCGGGTATTACCGATGCGGATATCATCGTTGCAGGACCGCAGGAGATCTCCGGTACGGCGGCGCTTGTCGGCGTATTCAAGGCATACCAGGAGATGACAGGTGAGACGATCAATGCGGATATCATCGACGCATCCTTAAATGAGCTCGTGGTTACCGGGCAGTTAGAACAGTCGATTGCCGGACTTTCCGATGAGGAAGTGGAAGAGTTTATCGCTTACATCAAGTCGGTCATTGCACAGAATGATCTGAAAGATGAGGCGAGCATCAACCAGGCAATTGATGATGCCTGCAGCAAATATAATGTGACACTGTCAGATTCCGAGCGTCAGCAGATCGTGGATCTGCTCTTAAAGATTACATCCCTGGGAATCAATCTTGACAGCCTTGTGGATTATGCGGAGTCACTGTACCATTCCTTTAAGGACGGCGGAGGAGACAGCAGCGTGCTCTCGAGCGTAGGCACATTTTTCTCAAATGTATTCAGCTCGATCGCGGACTTCTTTAAGGGATTGTTTTCGTAAACGGAGGAGAGGAAGGAATCTATGGTAGACAGAAAGAGACGGCTGGATTGCGCGAACGGAATCCGGAAAGCAGACATTGTATTAAAGCACGGCAAAGTATTGAATGTATTCACGGAGGAGATTCTGGAAGCGGATGTGGCAATCTGCGGCGATACGATCGTGGGAGTCGGTTCCTACGAGGGTGAGCGGGAGATCGACTGTACCGGAAAATATCTGGTACCGGGATTTCTGGATGCCCATATGCATATTGAATCCAGTATGGTATCTCCGGGCGAATTGTCCAAGGTGCTGGTGCAGGCGGGAACGACGACCATTGTTGCGGATCCGCACGAGATTGTCAATGTGTGCGGTGTGAAGGGAATGGATTATTTTCTGAAATGTGCGGGCAAGGCGCTGGTACATATTTTCTTCATGATTCCGTCCTCTGTTCCGGCAACCGATGTGGAGACAAACGGATGCGGGGAGTTTCTGGCGTCCGATATGATGAAGTATGTGGATGATGCGAGAGTGCTGGGACTCGGGGAGACCATGCGTTTTGTGGAGTGTTACCAGGGCGAGCGCCGGATGTCGGATAAGCTGGAACTTTTTGCAAAGAAGCACATCGACGGACATGCGCCGGGCATTACAGGAAAGGCGGTACAGGCGTACCGTCTGGCTGGCGTGGAGAATGATCATGAGTGTGCGAACTCCGAGGAAGTGCTCGACAAGCTGCGCGCCGGTTTTCACATCTATATCCGTGAGGGAAGCGGTGCCAAGAATCTTGAAACGTTAATCCGCACGCTTTTAGATGCCAATGTGGCGCTCGACCAGTGCGCATTCTGCACCGACGATAAGCATATCGAGGAAATCCGCAAGGAAGGACATATCAGCACCTGTATCCGCAAGGCGATTGCACTTGGGGTTCCGGTGGCAAAGGCATACAAGATGGGAAGCTACCAGCCGGCAATGTTTTACGGGCTCAAGGGATACGGTGCCATCGGAGCCGGATATCACGCCGACATTGTGTTCCTCGATAATCTGGAGGAGGTGCGTCCGACCGATGTGATGAAGGACGGCAGGATCCTGGGAGAGGAAGACTATAAGAAAGATTACTGGGTTCCAGTGCCGGAGGAACTGCTTCACACGGTTCATGTCGGGGAGCTTTCCAGAGAGCGGATTCAGCTTGCATGCAACGGAAAGACCGATGTGATACAGATGAATGCGCATCAGATCGTGACGACGCATCTGGTGGAAGAAGTGCCGACAGAAAACGGATATTTTGTCCCGAATGAAGTATACAATAAGATCTGTGTGGTGGAACGCCACGGCAAGACCGGAGAGATCGGTGTGGCACCGCTCAAGGGCTTTGGCGTAAAAGGCGGTGCCGTAGCGACGTCCGTTGCGCACGATTCCCACAATATGATTGTGGCGGGAGACAATGACGATGACATTCTGCTTGCCATCCGGACTGTGGAGGAGCAGCAGGGCGGCTATGCGATCGTGTCCGGCGGAAAGGTAATCGATGTACTGCCGCTGCCGATCGCGGGTCTTATGAGCGACAGACGGTATGAGGAAGTCACGGAAAAGCTCTCTGCCATGCAGAAGGAGACGAGAGAACTTGGTATCTCAGAGAATGTAGATCCGTTTGTTACCCTTTCTTTTATGGCGCTTACGGTAATCCCGGAGATCCGTGTCACGGAGCGCGGTGTTTATTTATTCTGATGAACAGATTATGAAGGAGATTTATGCAGGAAAAGATTCAAATTATCAGTGACGGGTCGTTAGACCTTTCAAGAGAGCTCACAAGAGAGCGCGATATTCTGGTGGTGCCTTTCTATGTATCTTTTGATGGAGAAACTTATCTGAAAGAGGGGGTGGAACTGGATATCCGCGAGTTCTATCAGAGAATGGTGGATCATCCGGATGTATTTCCGAAGACGTCGATGCCGTCGGTGGATGATTATTATCAGGTTTTTCTCCCGCTCGCAAAGCAGGATGTTCCGATGATCTGTATCTGTATCACGACGAAGTTCAGCGGCTCCATGCAGTCGGCGACGACTGCCAGAGATATGATTTTAGAGGAATATCCAAAGGCGCGCATCACAGTCATTGACGCAGAGATCAACACGGTGCTGCAGGGTTTGTATGTACTTGAGGCATGCCGGCTGCGCGACCTCGGCTGGGAGTATGACCGCATGGTGGAGAGGCTCCTTGCCATAAGGGAGAGCGGCAGAATCTTCTTTACGATCGGCAACATTGATTACTTAAAGCATGGCGGAAGAATCGGAAAAGTGATGGGGATTGCGGGAAGCGCGTTGAAAATTAAGCCGCTCATTACACTGAAGGAGGGCGAGATTTTTGCCTCCGGCATTGCGCGGAGCCGGGAAAAATCCATGCAGAAAGTAATTGAGATGCTCAAGGCTTATCTGGACGAACGCACCGCAAAGCCGGGCGAATACAGTTTTGCCATCGGCTATGGCTATGATTATGAGGAAGCCTGTCATTTTCGTGAGATGTTGAAAGATCTCGTGAGGGAGCGCCTGGGGATCGATGAGATTGAGATTTACCAGATCGGCGCAACGATCGGCGTTCATACCGGACCGTATCCGATCGGCGTGGGGATTATCAAACGCGCGGACTGGGAAGCGTAGGGCAGACAGAAGCCGGAGATAAAGCGAATCAAAAATGTAAATCGTACATGTTGTGTAAGCGTTACACATGCATGTACGATTTTTTGATTTATAGGAGAATCCTGTTTGCGGGATTCTTTTTTTCTCTTTTAGAAAATGAATGTATCATTTTTGAATAATAATATTGACAATACTATATTATATGATATATAGTATTGATAACAAAATAATATTATAAACATATAAGTAATATCAGACAGAACAGGAAAGGAGCCGGTAATATGGTGTTCAATACAGGTGCAGCCCTGCTGGATGCGATTGTTCTGGCGGTCGTCTCCAAGGAGGAGGAAGGCACATATGGATATAAGATCACGCAGGATGTGAGAGTGGCGATTGAGGTTTCGGAATCCACACTTTATCCGGTATTGCGTAGACTTCAGAAAGATGGATGCCTTATGGTGTATGACAGAGAATGTGGAGGCCGCAACAGGCGCTACTACAGGATTACGGATGAGGGAAGAAAGAAGCTGGACGATTATCGCAGAGAATGGGATGACTATTCTTCGAAAATATCAGAGTTATTTTCCGAGGAGGGAGTTTGAAGATGAATAAAGATGAATTTTTAAGGCAGCTGGAAGTGTTGTTGTCCGGGATTTCACAGGAGGAAAGAACGGAGGCGCTTGCATTCTACCGCAGCTATTTTGAGGACGCCGGAGAGGCGAATGAGGCAAAGATTTTAGAAGAACTGGAATCACCGCAGAAAGTGGCGGACAGCATTATCAAAGATCTGGGTGTGCAGCCCGGGGACGCGTGTTCTTCCGGCGCGCAGGGAGCATCGGCAGGAGCAGAGTGGAATCCAGCAGTGCAGAGCGCACCGGAGGGAGCAGCAACAGGAGCAGAGTGGAATCCGGCAGTGCAGGGGGCAGCGCAGAACGCATCGAAGGGAGTACCACAGGGAGCAGCGCAGAATGCAGCGTATTTTACGCAGGAGAAGGATGGAATGCCGGGATGGGCGATCGTTCTTCTGGTCATCACTTCGCCGGTGTGGCTGGTGATGATTCTGGTCATACTGTCAGCATTGCTCGGCATTGTGGCGGCGCTGTTTGGAATTGCAATAGCGGTTGTGGCAGTCATGGGAGCACTGTTAATCTGCGGTGTGGTGATCTTTGGTGCAGGAATCGGAAGTGCATTTGCAGGAAATCCTGCAATTGGAATCGGGCTTATGGGAGGAGGACTCATCGTGCTGGCGATCGGTATTCTTGCGGTGGTGCTCGTGGTCTGGATTTTCGGAGGATTTCTGCCATGGGCATTGAAAGGAATCTGGAAGCTTTGCCAAAAGCCATTTAATAAGAGAAAGGAGCGTGCGGCAGCATGAAAAAATTTTCAAAAATCTGCCTGATCATTGTGGCAGTTCTCGGGGGAATGGGATTATTGCTCGGCGGCATCTCCGCTCTGCTTGGCGGAGGATTTGGGGCAATCAGACGCATGGCGGAAAGAGGAGAACTGGATGCGGGCAACTGGCATATCCGGCCATATGAACTTTACTATTCTTCGGATGAGGATACGGAGGATGAATGGTGGTCCGACAGTGGTACAGGCAGCGGCTGGACGGATGGCGCAGTCTACACTTATGAAGCGGCAGGCATAAAGAATCTCGATGTGGATATTGATGCTGCGGAAATCTATGTCAAGCAGGGGACGGATGATAAAAACCTTGTGGTGAGAACCTACGGCTGCAAAGAAAAATATTATAAAGGGGATATAAATAAAGATACGCTTCAGATTCAGTATGAGATTCATAAGCAGTTTCCGGACAATTATGATGCGCAGATTGTGATTGAGATTCCGGAGAAAATGACCTTTGATACCATGGACTTTGACATCGGGGCGGCAGATGCAGATTTTGCATCGGGCAGTGTGAACTGCAGAACGATGGAGCTGAATGTGGGAGCAGGAGAACTGACGGGAGCAGATTTTGCTGTGACAGGAACCCTGGACATCAAGCTTGGAGCCGGTGATATTGATCTGGAAGGAGGCACCTATAAAGATATTAAGCTGGATTGCGGTATGGGATCATTTGCGCTGGACGGCATTGTGGCAGAGAATGTGAAAGCGCATTGCGGCATGGGGGATGGCAGCATCACCCTGCGCGGCAGGGAAGAGGACTATAATTATAAGATGTCCTGCGGCATGGGGGATCTCACGGTAAACGGAGAAAGCTATTCCGATCTCAGCGGAAGCTACAAAGTCACGAATGCCGGGGCTGTGGGAACGATTGATCTGGACTGCGGTATGGGAAGCATTGACTTTGATATAGAATCGTAAGAGAAAGCACGAGAAAAAGAAAAACTGTCCAGATGGTATGTTCAGACGTGTGAAAAAGAGGTATCCGGGTCCACAGGAGGAAAAAATGACTGTGAGACCCGGATTTTTGCAAAAAACGGGTCTGGCAGAGGAAAAAATCTGCTCTGGACCCGTTTTGCATAGAAAAAGCACCATTTTGACTGGAAAAATGAAGAAAAACGGGTCTAAAACAAGGAAAATTCGATCTGGGACCCGGCTTACAGCTGTTTCGTGGATTGTTTTCGGTAATCCCGGGGCGTCATGCCGAATCTTTTTTTGAAAGTGCGGTTAAAGTACGACAGATTCTCGTAGCCGACTTCCTCCGCGATGGCAAGAATCGAGGATTCGGAGGAGATCAACAGGCGGGAAGCCATGGTCAGGCGGTATTCATTGAGATATTCGATGAAGGAAGTGCCCATCGTATTCTTGAAATACTTCATGAAATGCGACTGGCTCAGCCCGACCTCCGCCGAGATATCTGCAATTGTAATGCGCTCCATATAATGGTTCTCCAGATATTTTAAGATTAGCTTCATCTTCTCCAGCGATTTGTGGTCGCGCTTTGCCGGCTCTTTTAAGAGGCATTTGCTGAATAAAATGTAAAAAAGCATAAAGAGCTGACTCTTGATAAAGAACTGATAGCCGGGCGGGTTCGTCCGGCTGATTTCATCGTTGGCGTCAATGCAGGCGGCAATCTCCGCATAGCAGGGAGATCCCGGCTGATATAAGAGCGGAACGGACAGGACGCCCGACAACAGCGGCGCAAGAAATTCGGTATTGCTGGTGTCCGTTTTTTTGGAAATGAGGATGCCCGGATGGAAAATGATATTTTCGTATTCCATGCTTTCCTGCATGTACTGTTCAATGCTGTGCAGCCTGCCCGGCAGAATCAGCGCGATGGTTCCCTCGGTTACCACGTAGGATTTGAAATCGACCGTGATTGCTCCGGTTCCTTTTTTGATATAGATGATTTCCATCTCATCGTGCCAGTGCAGAGGCACGCGCGAAAAGTCAAGCGGAATCGAGCAATGGTATTTGAGATTACAAATCAGCCTGATGTAAAGTGGATTTTTTTCCTGATAGTTTTCATACTCTAAAATATTCATGATAGGATTGTACCTCTTGTGAAAGACCGCCCATAGAATAAGGCTTTGCACGGTCTTTCGGCTATTCGTGATACTATTTTGATACTATTTTTTCCAACTTGCTGACCGCTATATCTTTCTTGTCCGGGTATAAATGCGCGTATGTGCTTTGCACGGTTGCCGGAGTATCGCCGATCCGGTCAGCTATGGTCATAATATCACAGTCCAGATGGATCAGCAGCGAAACGTGAGAGTGCCGCAAGTCATGCAATCGGATCTGACGCACACCGCAGGACTGGCACACGCTGTTCTTATACCGGGTGATCGTCTGATATTCCAGAAAGAACAGCCGGTTGTGCCGGGTAAGGTCATAGATATGCCCCGTGTACTCCTTCAGATCCGCCATGATCGGCGCCGGCATGGAGACAGAGCGGAAGCTGTTCAGTGTCTTTGGTGTTGTGGTCTCGTCTGCGCCCCGTGGGAGCGTTTTATTTATGCGTATGGTATTTTTATCGAAATCAATATCAGAGAGCGTCAGAGCCCGCAATTCGCCGATCCTCATACCGGAATAAAAAAGCAATTCGTATATGATCCGGTATTCGATCTCCGGTACATGATCTATGAACGTCTGGTATTCTTCCAGTGTCCAGAAGTCAATGTTATCCGCGTCGCGCTTCTGCGTTCCGATTGTCTCGATGCATGGGTTGGCCGGAAGTCCGAAATATTTCACGGCATAATTGAACACGTCCACCAGCCGGGAATTGATCTTGTTGATGGTGGTTTCTTTCCTGTTGCTGTTAATTAACTCATTTTGCCACGAAAGCACATCAGCCGGGGAAATATCCCGGATTGCCTTTTCGTCGAAATATGGGGCAATCTGCCCTGTCAGACAGTATTCCAGATTGCGGAGCGTGGACGCTTTCACTCTGGTGCGCTTGTAGTCAATGTAAGATTCCCGCAAGGTACTAAATGTCACATCCGAGGACCCGGACAGGCGCAGCAGGAACTCGCGTTCATACTGCAGCGCGTCCGCTTTCCGGACGAATCCGTGTTTCATCTTCTGCTTGCGCTTCCCGGTGAAGTCCTTGTAATAGAATTTCGCGTACCAGGAACGCTTCTGGTCATCATAATAAGCTGGCATATATGTTATCTCCTTCCTATCGCTGGCGACGATGTAGTAAAAGAGATAGTTATTTTTTTCTTGCATATATTTCATATATTGCATATAATATACTTAACAAGAGAACCGAAAGCTAGATGAAGCCTAGCCGCCGGTAAAAAATGTTCTATAAAAATAGCGTCTTAGTTTACCAGGCTGAGGGCGCTATTTTTTTCTGCTTTTGATGTGTAAAACAAGAGTTATAACAGCGCAGAGCATAATCACGAAAGTGAATAAATCACTGTATGTAACCATTGGCACCAGCTCCCTTCTTAAGTATCCGGCAGCCGGCATATCGCCCCTTCGGTTCCCTTATTAAGTATATTTTATTGTCACTGTCTGGATCAGACATTCTCGGGTACCGAATGGGTAGGCGAGATCTAGGCAGTCATTCTGGCCAGATCGACGCGGGGAACATTTCCCCGGTCTATATCATCCCCAATTCTGGGGACGGCTCAATCTTGCGCTGTCCACTAATTCAATAATCGAGCGGTATCGAGTTCGTTTCCATTCCTCATTGATGAAGAATGGAAGCCGCTCAATTTTGCGCTTGTTGTTCTATGGCGTAACGATTCGTTACTTCATCCTGACTGTCCAATTTTGGATTGTCAGATTCTGCTACCGTGTTCCCATTTTGGGAATACGCTGACGGCGTACCCGGCGCAACATTGAGCCCGGCTAATTATAGGGGGGTCACTGTTTTAGTTACCCCTTGCCGGATCCAGTTTTGGACGCGTCATATCAAGAACAAATCAAATTGATTTGTTGTCCCCTTTTCCCCCAATCTGGGGAATACCGTCGGGACCGGCTAAGTTCAATTTAGGGAGTTTTTTATCTGGAGTTATCGTCACTTTTGACGAATACCGTCGGAAACCGCGACGGGCTGAAAAGTCAGCTCTATTGACTTTATACCGCTTTCCCCCAATTCTGGGGGAAAGTACCACTCAAGCCCGTTTGGGTGTCGGTTAAGCCGACAGCCGGGCAGCAGTTCCCAATAAGTTGGGAAAGCGCTGATAACTCACTTTTGAGTTGTCCTCTTTCTGGACATCTGGCAGCAGTTACACTTTGGTCAGCATCTGCACTCCTAAAGTTGCATTTAGAAACTTTAGAAATTCTCGTCATCCATCACATCTTCGTCATGCTGCTGGTCCTCTTCGGTGGCGTTTGGGATGGCGTGTGCGGCGTTGAGTTCGGGTGTGTCTGGTTTGGTGTATCGTGGTATCTCTGTTAATTCCTGTACACGTTTATGAGCTTCTTTTTTCCCTAAAAAATTTAATGAATTATAAGCAGACGATATTTGCATGAACATTTCGTCAGTTTCTAAAGATTCTACTATATATGAACTTAATGCAGAATCTTTATTTTTTAGATACTTTACCACTCTATCTTTTGCATCCTTACGATCTGCATCAGTTTCGGCACATAAATAATCGTAAAGAGGGAAATCTTCATCAGACATAACATCATCTAAGAGGTCATATATGGGAATTCCACTGGCTTCGCATATCTTTTTTAAAATAGTTGTATCAACTTTTTTACTGTCTCGTCTTATTATTGCATATAAAGTGTTAGTTGAAACTCCACTTCTCCTAGATAGTTCGGCAACGGTCATATTTATGTCGTTCAGTGCAATCTGCAAATTCCTTCCTATAGCCAAGTGTAAACACCTCACTTTCCTAATTATTAAACCATAAAAACTTGCATTTGTACACCAAAAAAACTTGCAAATGTACAAAAAACTATTGACAATCTTGCAAATGCACAGTAGTATATAATCAAATCTTGCAAATGCAAGAAATAATAAAGGAGGTTAAAGATTTGAAAGTAAGTAAAAAGAAACTGGAGATTGCAATGGCACGCGCGAAACTCAATCGTAATGACTTAGCAGAAAAAGCGGAAATGCCAGTGAACACAATTTGCAGCGTGTATTCAAGAGGTACATGCAAGCCGGGAACCGTTGGAAAAATAGCGGAAGCCCTCGGCGTAGACGTAACAGAAATTTTAGAAGATTAGAAAAGTCTGGCGACGATGTAGTAAAGGAGGTAGGAGCATGGCAGAGGGAAAACGGTTTCTGTCAGCGGCAGAGGTGGCACAGATCATGGAGTGCAGCACAAGCCGCGCGTATGAGATTATTAGAAAACTCAACGCAGAACTTGAGGAAAAGGACTATATCACAATTCATGGAAAGATCAATGCAAAGTATTTCTATGAACGCATTTATGATGGAAAGGAGGCTGCAAATAATGGGGAATAGGCAAACATTCAATTCAAAAGTAACGGAATCGTTAGGTTTTTTACAAATGCCAGCAAGCACGCAGAATTTATATTTTCACCTGGGTATGCATGCCGATGATGATGGATTTGTAGAGACGTATCCAGTAATGTGCCTTACAAGGGCAGCGGAGGACGATTTGAAGATACTAATTTCTAAAGGTTTTGCAAGTATGATAACGGATGATTTAGCAGCATTAAGATTAACTGAGGAGGAAATATTGTAAAGTGAATGAGAAAGAAGAAAGGAGCGTTTGGCGTGGTTTTTCAAGATGTTACAAGACATACCGCATTACCACTAGATGCTAAAGGTTTATACGCTTATTTGGCGTCACTTTCAGACGTAAATGATGAGTGTTATCCTACTGTTGACTTGATACGTCATGAGTTGGGAATATCAAAAGACAGATACTACAAGTATATGCGTATGTTAGTTGCTGCTGGAGTAGTAAAAAAAGTTCAAATAAAAACAGAAGATTGTAAATTTGGGAGAAATGTATATAAGTTAACTCACGAGGTCTATTTTTCGGAAAAACCGTATACTGAAAAGTCGGACACGGAAAGTTCGACTGCGGAAATCCCGACTGCGGAATCAAAGGATACTAACAATAAAAGTATTAACAATAAAAATAATAAACAATGTGCATCTGGCAATGCACCGAGAGAGAGTAAATCTGTAATCGATGATTTTTTTGAAAGGATCTGGAAGTTATACCCGAGCAAAAAAGGCAAGGGCCAGGTAAGTGATGCTAAGAAGAAAGCCCTTTATGAAATTGGCTATGATGAATTAAGTAGAGCCATAGAACGATATAAGGCGGGACTTGCCCGGGATGGATGGAGAAAACCACAAAACGGCAGTACGTTCTTCAATAGCGGTTACGTTGATTACATCGATGCAAATTATTCAGAACCAGAGCTGACGGAGCCGGAGGAAGGAGATCGATCTATATACCAGGATGAAGATGAATACAACAAATTGTGGGAAGAACTCGGTTACAAGTAGAGAGGAATTGTCAAGGGAACACATAGAGTTACAGGATGGAAAAATGTGTGATCTGGTGGCTTACAATGTCAAAGATTACGGGTATGCAGAATATGCAGAAAATATTGAAGTAAGCAACGGAGAGTTCCGGCGTACTCGTTCGCTTATACCGTTCAACTATCTTGATGCGAGCATGCAGGCTTTCAGATGGGATTTATACGGTGAGAATGTAGAAGTGCAGCGAAGTATAGCGGAATCATTTATCAAGCGGTTTTGTGAGTACCAGAAAGCGGGAAAGGGGCTATACATATACTCGAGGACTAAGGGCAGCGGCAAAACATTATTGGCGTGCAGCCTTGCAAACGGTGTTATGGAGTATTTGGATATATGCGTGAAATTTGTATCAGTGCCGGAACTGCTTGAAATGACAAAAAAGAGTTACAAGGATTTTATGGAGAAAGAGGATCTTGAAAAAATCCGAACGGCCGAACTTCTGATCCTAGACGACATCGGAGCA
>OGUA01000541.1_pt1 | contig 15228 bp, 19 predicted proteins | sample 1573691 | NCBI WGS metagenome assembly OGUA01 (sample SAMEA2581925, study PRJEB24529) | metagenome | biome: Human gut stool | place: China | collected 2011 | reverse complement strand
ATTCGGATTAATAGTTGCTGTACCACTCTCATAACTTCTCCAAGGATCATTCCCATTACCTACTCCGCTGTCTTTATACCCGGACTTACTGTCCAGTCCTAAGTCCTTACGCATCTTTCGGTAAGCTTCCTGTGGATTCATTCCCTCTTCTCTATACTTGTGGTATAAATCCCTCTGCGTCGCACAGATATTGTGTCCTGTCGGAGCTGATCAGTCCCAGTCCACGGATATAGCGGATGATATTGCCGCTGTAGTCCTTCTCTGCTACGACTTCCCTGTTTTCATTATAGAGGAACTGCACTGAACTGTCTTGTTCCATCGAAACTTCTCCATTCAGTCAGATTATTTGCACCATTTGTATTTGTTTTCGGATTTAGCAATAAAGCATCTGACATTCTTCCCATGGATTAATATGCTCGTGAAGAATTATCCGCATTCTGAATAAGAATTTGAAATTGTCACAGGAAAACAATATGTTCTAAGTCTTTGAAGAAGTAATATTCAGTTTTTATTTCGGATGTCCTTAAGTGAAGACATAATTAAACATATTATAAGCCAAAATATGCAATCAAAAACTTTTCAAAGCTATACCATTCAGCCTGCAGTACACCCTTCAGCAATTTTTCATCTCCACCTTCAAAATCTACCCTATACACTTTATCATCTATAGTATTTAGTACAATCACCTCATTTGCCACCATTTCTGTCAATACAAGATAATGCTCTGGAAATGAATGTTCCTTTCTGCATTCCATTGTTACGCTCTCAATGTTTACTTCATCTTCAACTATATCAAGAAATTCCATCCCTAGGGTTTCTTCCCAAAATGGTCCTGCAAAATTCACAAAAAAATTCTCAACATCTTTAGAAACTTTCACACCTAATCGCTGAAAAGTTTGTATTACCTCCTCTAGATTTTTTCTTGCATATGTTCCACTATCCAAAATTGCTTTTAACTCACTTATAATATTCATAATTTATTGTACGCCTTTCATAGCATTTCGTCCTCTTGCTTTCCAATGTTTAATAGAATCTACTTTCTGGAATAAACCTCTTCCTTTCTTTGCTCCAGTTGTTCTAACCATACCCCAATGAACATCATTTCTTTGAAATACATTATAAGTAAATCCTGTTCCATCAGAATCTTCATTAAACTCTACAGATCTAGTAAAATAATTATTATTATCGTAAGTACCAATAACCTTTACTTCTGAAGAACTACCACTCTTGACAAAAATACAGAATACTTATGTTTTTCCAGACCAGCTACACAGTATCACATAGCTGGTCAATCATCATTAATTAGGTAATCTCATAATAAAGGCTTTTAACGCCTTTTCCCCTTTTTCTGTTTTTAATAATTCAACTGCACTTTTTCCACCAAATTTATGAAGGGGTTTATGCAACCAATCATATCCTGTAGCATCTCCTAAAATAGTGAAGATAGCATTCACAATCTCCTGTGGCACACCATCTATCTGTGTATTTACATCTTCAAAACAGCTAGCATATCTGTTCCATGCTTCTTCTTCATATTCATAAAAAAACATCTCAAGCATATCCATAGTTATTTCATCCCCTTTGCATTGAAAAGAATAATATTTATTCCTCCATCTGCTCTAGCAGAAGGCGCAATAATTCCATCATAACCATTGCTATATGCATATCGACCAATAGCATGCGTAACATCATAACCTTCTCCGACTATACTCTCGAGAGAAATCCCCAGTTGTGAACGCACTGAAGGATTACTTATATCTAGCATGTTTGTCAATCTTACATCATGTGTTTCACTGTCACTCAATTTGTAATCCAAAGAAGAAATCTAAAAAAATTTGAGATAGTTTTTTCATAGGACAAATGTTATAAAAATACTTAATTGCAACAATTATATAGCCATTTCAACCTCAATTTCCATGCCTTGCATAGCATCAACTTTTTCCAACCACAGTTCATTCAAACCACACCATTCCAGATATTGGCTAATAACCTTTAACGGAAGCACATCACTGTATGATTTTGCATTTCCTTCTTTTTTATATGCTTCTGGCAAGTAAATAGAAAAACTTTCCCCATTTTGGAATCGTCCTACAACTCGATCCCCATACTTCGATTTATCCATTACACCATAATAAGAAAGACGTGTGTCATTACGATTGATAGCTACGCATATTGTTTGATCTGGCTTTTTTTCATCTTCCGAAATACCAACAATCCATGACATCAGATTGTGATAATTATAAAAGTCCATCTTTTGAGGGCAGCAAAGCACACTCCATTTTCTGTCTTCCAGTTGTAAAATCTTAAAAGCATACTTTGTTTTTTTCCTCCAGCAATCATAGCATAATCCTCTATCTTTTCCTTTAAATATTCTACCGTTCCTCCCTCCACACAAATATATTTCATATAATCTCTCATTCTAATAGGAAATATCCCAGACCTTTTTTTAGGGACACGGAACTTTTCTTCCTCCTCTTGCAGAGGCTTTGCTACACATAAAAAAGCTTGTATTAATTCCTCATTCTCATCTTTCATAACAAGATCCAAAGGACTCATCCCCCTCTTATTTTTAGCATAAGGATTCGCGCCCATATCAAGCAATTTTTTTGCTATTTTATTTCGTAGTACCTCGTTTTTGCAGCACACAACCTCAAACAACAAGTTATCTCCATATATGTAGTCTTTGATATTCACCTTAGGATGATATTTTAGTATTTCTTCAAGAATCTCCCACTGCTCCCAGCAAACAGCCAGAGAACTGGCTGTTTGTCCATTGACATTTTGTAAGTCCACATCAATACCACGCTGCAGTAGGTCGATTGCTATATCGATTCTCTTTTGACATACTGCTTCCATTAAAAAGCTACGATCATTAGAATCTGTATAATTAATATTATGTATTTTTTCCACTACATCTTTATAATTCTCATAAGTAGTTCCTCTGGTTCTTATTACATGAAAAAGCTCTTCTTCCTCATTTACAAACACATAGTTTAACATTTTATTGCCTCCCATCTTATATTTTTAATACTATTATACATGCCCATCTTTTTCCTCATTCCATACGTTCATTACCTGGTCAGATTTATAACTTGGTCTATATCTGGGATCTCCATATTTATAAATATTACCATTTCCATCTTTGTATATTATTTTAGAAGGATTATAATATCTTGCCCTGAGGTAATACTGCCCTGTCAGCGGATCATACTGCTCTCCCGTATAACGGAAACGGTTATGTACCTGTTCTTCACAGCTTACGGTATTTCCGAATGCATCATATTCATAATGGTTAAGTACTTGCGGCTGTACATCCTCCTGTGGAAGCTCCCCGCTTTCCTTGTCCTCACCATTGATGACATGGGTGATGCTTCCCTGCTCATCAGATACATAATGGTAATAGGTCTTCGCCTTCTCACTGTCAGAACTGATCAGCCCCAGTCCCCTGATATAGCGGATCACATTGCCATCGGACTCCTCTTCGGCGGCTGCTTCCCTGTTCTCATTATAGAGGAATTTTACCAGTTGTCCGTTTTCTTCCATTTCTGCGCGCAGTCCCTCTGCGTCATAATGGTTCTTCTGGAAGCTTCCGTCTGCCTTAGTCACCTGCTCCAGCCTTCCGAAACCGTCATAGAGATAAGACATTTCTCCATCTGAGAGCATATTTCCGCTGTTATCATAGGTATAGTTCTTAACCGTATCTGCACCATCTGTTATCTGTAACAGGCGGTTACATTCATCATAAAGATACTGCTCAAGAACTGCTCCCCGGATACGCTCTGTCCTGTTGCCTGCCATTCTCCATGACCCTGGATAACTGTTCGCCGGAGTGTACTGATACTGTGTCACTCTGCCTGTCAGGTCACGCTGGCTGGTCCTTCTGTCATCTGCATCATAGGTGTATGGCAGCAGCGACCTGCGAGACAGTTATTCAGCATGTTATTTTTTTGACTCTCTCCCGGACAGATTACAATATAGTATGCACCTCCAAAATAAATATTACGATAGGTAATTGCAAAATGTGTATAAAGAATGGGACGACTTGTACAGATTTAACAATGCAGCACAAGTCACTCTCACTACACTGCAGCTCGTAGCAGTACATAAGACATTAAAATACAGTGCCTAAGTACTGATGACTTCACAATTCTAAATGCATAATATTACGTTTCGCAAACACCTAAAAGATTACAAATAAAATTTCCTATAATTTTACCAGATTGTTTTTAGTCCTATGAAAAGGCAAGTAGTTTGACATTTACAAACTAATGGTAAGCAACCAACTTTATAATTCTGAGGTGCAATTCTAGTGGACAAATACAAACAAGAATATTACATAATGCAGAAGCCAGCTGATGTTATTAATGCACAGCTAGTTCTAATGCTTACTATTCACTTTTAACTTCGAATATCCTTAACATTAAAATGGCGAGTCTCACCCTAGGGTATTCAAATTAATCTACATGAATTACATCACCTTTGGTGAGAGCCATTCCAATTAATTTAAAGACCTTGATTGATTTTTTAGATGGTAGGTTAATACAAAATGTTACATAATATTTTTAATATCAATTAACTCTTACTCTATTATCTAATCAATTTACTTTTAGAACAAACTTCAATATTGGATAGTAATGTTCTCATATATGTTCCTTTTCTCTATTGTATGACCGTTTTTAACTTCAACTAAAAATTCATGGGGTTCATAATAATTATACTTTTTATATTTATTCTCAGGAACACTCGATTGAGTCATGGTCACTGTTTCTGCATCAATAAAACATAAGATAATTTCAGAAAACATTCGTAGCATTTCTTCATGACTCATTTCTCGCAAGTTACCTTCATATACAACATTATTGTAAACATCACTTGAAGTATATGTTCCTTTGGAATCTTCATCAATGAACATCATTTCCACATTATACGCAAAGATAGATGTGTGAATACCATAAAAATTAATAAAAAGATTTTCATCATTCCCATCAAACACTATTGTTCCTATTTCTTTCGATGAATCAATTTCAATTTCATCTCCGTCTTCTGACAAAAATCTAATCATTTTTTCATCCCACGAATTCTTGATTAGATATTCTACCATATTTTTTTTAAGTTCTTCGTTACTGAATTTCATACAGTATTCTTTATAATTCTCACTCATTGAAATGTTGTTCCTTTCACAAATTGATTTTGAGGATATTTTGTTTGACATCTGGTACAAACTGGTATAACCTCATTATTTCTTGGTCTGATGGCAGGTGTCATAATAATATTAGCATTCGTATTTCCACCTAATCCTCTAAACACAATATCCTCTGCACATGTAGCATTACCCTTGTAAGTTCTACTATTTTTTACCCCTACATATACCTCTCCTGTTCGAATATCCACACCTGCAACGACAGTAGCAATATTGCTTTGCTGCGTTTTACTTAGACCTTGAATTCTTGCAACTTCTGCATCCCTTGCTGCAATAGCTTTTTCAATATTATAATCTAATTTTTGATAATATTCATCTGGTAAGAATAGTTCTGTCTCTCTACCACTCTTCTCCCGGATATTTGATGTTCCACTCTTTGCGCAGACCGGTCATGAGTTCCATGACGTCACGGGTATCTTTTAACCGCATCACCCCGGTATTTCCGTTCAAGATGGCGTCTTCCATGTCTGTCATTTCATATAATAATGCATCCGCCGTTGTACCTGCCGTGATCTCATGCACCTTTCCGGTCTCTGCTTCCACAATGATGGCGCGGTCGGCGCGCGGATATTCCATGATCTCTATATATCCTTTTTCACAGCTGATTACAGCGCGCTTTGGCTGTTTGGAGTGTAGGGACAGCGACAGCGCCGCCATCTGTCCGTCCGGATTCATCAGAAGAATTCCCTCCTGTTCATCCGCGCCGGTCGGTGCGTATTTTACCTGGGAAAGTACCTGATCAGGCTGGCTTGACATAAAGCTTCTTGCAATGGAAAGTGCATAGACACCGATGTCTAAGAGCGCTCCACCTGCCAGATTCATATTGAAAAACCGGTTCTTCATATTATATTCCTTGTAGCTGCCGAAATTGAGCTGGATAAACTGCACCTTCCCGAGTGCCGGAATCTCTCCATCCCCCGTCTCAACAATCTGCCAGAGCTTCTTATATAAAGGCATGTGCCAGATGGTCATCGCCTCTGCAAACACAACATGGTGTTCCTCTGCAAGCGCAATCGCCTCCGCAAGCTCACGGCTGTTTAACATGACCGATTTTTCACAGAGCACATGCTTCCCGCCTGCAAGTGCCTCGCGGGCAAATTCGATATGTGTATTGTGCGGCGTGGTAATGTAAATGACATCTACGTCGGGATCATGGAACATTTCATGAAAATCATTGTACACCTTCTGCACACCGTACTTCTCCGCAAATGCGACCTCCTTCTCGTGTGTGCGGTTGCCGACCGCGTAGAGATGCTTTCCCATATGCTCTAGGGCCTGTGCCATTTCATTTGCGATGACGCCACATCCCAAGACTGCCCAGTTCAACTCTTTTTTCATTGTGGTACCTCCTGCATGATTTTACTTTTTCTATCAATACAAATCAAAAATACTCATCTGCAGATCCTTCCAGGAACGCTGGATTGCATCTTTTACAATGTCTGTACTCTGCACATGCCCGATCAGAAGCGGCGAGCGGGGATCATGCTGCAGCCGGTTCTCCCGGACGGTGCGGCTGTCATAGTTGGCATAGCAGTACAGACATTCATGTCCGCAGGTGTTATAAGCACCGATGTCCGCGCCGAGCAGGCAGGAGCACTCACCTCTCGCCCGTTTCTGCTGTGGCACCTTCAATCTGCACCCGATGGCACGTTCCAATACAGACTGCGATAAACAACCGTCCGCATCCACATTCTGCCGGACAAGACTACGGTTCTCACAGCACAGATGAATCTGAAGATGCTGCTTTACCGCTATCTCGGAAAACGCTGCAATCAGACGCTCCTGCTCCTCCTTTCCGACGCTCCTTGCATCCGGAAAGTTCCGTCTTGTTTTTTCATATAAATCAATAAAACTTACCACACACTGCCCTGTATATCCGGACAGCTTCTCTGCAAGCTCCCCGAAGTTTTCCACATGATGCTGCACGGTGTAGGTCTCATTTAAAAAGATGGGATCATAACGGAAGCTGACACGTTCTCTTCCCACGCTCTCCGATAATCTGCAAAATGCCTCCGCGATGAGGTTCTTATCAGGCACATGAGGTTCTATCTCCCTGCCGTAAGGCGTGATCGTCACAAACCAGAACATGGTAAACGCATCCAGCAGTGGAAGGCGCTCCAGCATAGGCAGCGGATTTTTCGTACAGAATACAAGTGCATCCACCACCGCAGGATCGAGCCGGTATCTTGTTATCTGCGTGGGATAATACGGATTACGCACCAGAACTTCTCCCACGCGAACCCTCTCATAGAACCAGTCGCTGTAATACGCCGGTATGTCTGTCCTGCTTCCTGTATTCAGTATCATACCCTTCCCACCTCCGCATATCCAGATTATACCCTATTTTTTTCTGTTTTTCACTTCTGAATTTCGATCCCCGGACGGATGGTATCCTCCCCGAAATTGATTTTATGTAAACCTTGACTTCTCCTGTCGGCAAAGTTATAATGTTAGAGTTGACTAACTCATAATTTTTCCTGATTTCAAAAACGGAGGGCGGTTGCAGCGGCAACCGGAAATATATGATTATTGAAACAGCTCTATATCAGGATGTACTGGAACATTCCAGTATCTTCCGTCAATTACCAAAAGATAAATATCCCAATGTCCTGCGCTGCTTAAATGCGCGCGTGGTCGATTATCCGCAGGATGCATCCATCGCCGCACTCGGGGATTCCTCCGGCTGCTCCGGCATTCTGCTCACCGGCATGCTGGAAGAATATCTGGTCGACGAAAACGGAAACCAGATCATCATCAATCATCTGCGAAGCGGCGATGTCTTCGGCGCCGAGTCTGTGTGCGCCGGACAGGTGGCCAGCCATGTCTACATTCACACCGTGGAAAAAAGCAAGATCCTGATGCTCGATTTTGCCGCGCTCTTGTCGGAAAAAACATTTTCCTGCTCCTGCCGTATGCAGGTCACCACCAATCTGATGCAGGAATTTGCGCGCCAGGTGATGTTTTTTAACAGCAAAATACGGATTCTGAGTCAGAAAAAGCTGCGGGACAAGTTAAAGATCTATCTGCAGACGTTAGAGATCGCACCGGACGGAACGGTCTGCCTTCCCTATAGCCGCAGAGAACTCTCGGAATATCTCTACGCGGACCGGAGCGCTCTCTCCCGCGAACTTTGCAAAATGCGCGACGAGGGGATTCTGAATTTTTCGGGTTCCATGCTGCAGATTCTTGATCCGGATTTTCTGGCAATATAATCTTTTTTTGAGGCGGTTGCAATAGCAACCGCTTTTTCTTTCCTTTTCCAGTATTCTATGTCTCGTTGGTTAGTTTTAACTAACCAATAATTACATACTGATACCGTTCAGAGGGAGGAAATATGATAAAAAAGACAAAACTTACCGCTGCATTATTGACAGCTGCCATGGTACTGCAGCTTGCAGCCTGCGGAAGCAATGCGGCTTCCGGAACAGAGAATACTTCAGATAACGGAACCACAGCAGACACCGAGACTGCTGCCGCTTCCGAATCGGCGGAGAGCGTAGACACTGAAACTGCTGCCACCGAGGACACCGGCACCCACACTGTGGTTGACCATGCCGGCAACACTGTGGAAGTTCCGAATCACATTACCCGCGTAGTGATTGACCAGATTCCGATTCTCTCCACCTACATGTCCTATTTCGGCGGAGAAGCTCCTTATATCGTAGGCTACTGCGGTTCTTTCAAGGATACCATCTCAAAGACGGTTCTCAAAAATATCGCACCGGAGCTGATGGAATCCGCGGATACCGTCTATGCACAGAGTGATCTGAATATCGAGGAAATCATGAAGTTAGAACCGGATGTCATCTTATACAATGCCGGCAATACGGCACACGCAGAGATCTTACAGGAGAGCGGCATTCCGTGTATCGGATTTGCAACCGTCGGTCACGAGACAGAAGCTGATCCGTTAAACCGCTACAAACAGTGGCTGGATCTTCTGGAGGATGTCTTCGGTGAGGAAGGCAAGACCGATGCTTTCACTGCTGCCGGCGACGAGATTGTTGCGGATGTGGAGGCAAGGATTGCAGCCGTTCCGGAGGATGAGCGCCCGAGCGCACTGATTCTGTGGAAATACAGCGACGGCGTACCGCAGGTATCCGGCAACGGAACCTTTGGTACCTACTGGATGAAACACTTAGGTGTCACGGACGTTGCCGCGGAGGCAACCGGCTTTACACAGGTGAGCATGGAACAGATCTACGACTGGAATCCGGATATTCTGTTTGTCGACGGTCCGGGACTCATCGGTCTTACCTCGGAGGACGTGCTGGAGAACAGGGTAGAGGGAACCGATTTCTCCTCCATCAAAGCTGTTCAGGACGGACGTGTCTATGACACAACGCTCGGCATGTGGAACTGGTTTACACCGAACCCGGACGCTCCGCTGGTATTCGCATGGCTTGCATGCAACACTTACCCGGAAGTTTTCGCAGACTATCCTCTGGAGGATACCATCCGTGAATATTACCATGACTGGTATGGCTACGATGTTACCGATGAGGAAATGGAGGAAATGCTTCAGTACTGATGAATGATAATTTTTTGATCAAACGGGGGCATTTTACACCACTCGCCATTCTCTTAATGATACTGCTGCCGCTTGTCACCGCACTGATCTGTATCTGCCTCGGCAGAATGAATGTGCCGGTTGGCGACGTAATCACTGTTTTCCGCGATGTTTTCACGGGAAATGAGGGACATGCGCAGAATTACTCCATTGTAATCAATCTGCGGCTGCCGCGTATTCTGATGGCAATTATTGTAGGAGCAGGTCTTACCTGCGCAGGAAACACGTTCCAATCGCTGTTTTCCAATCCACTGGCAACACCAGACATTCTCGGTGTTACCAGCGGCACCTGCGTGGGAGCGATCCTTGCGATCATCCTTTCCTGCGGTATTCTGGAGACACAGCTCATTGCACTTGCGTTCGGACTTGCCTCCGTATTTTTTACGTTAAAGATCGCAGGAAAAAATGAGAACCGCCAGGTGGTCTATCTTGTGCTGGCAGGCGTGATCGCCTCCTCCCTGTTTAACGCCATCGGCTCTCTGCTGAAATATACTGCCGACCCACAGGACAAGCTTCCGGAAATTACTTACTGGCTGATGGGCAGCTTCACAAGCGCCACTTATAAAAAATTGCTGATCGGTTCTCCGCTCATTCTCATTGGAATCGTCGTCATCTATCTGCTCCGATGGAGACTGAATATTTTATCCTTAAGCGAGGATGAAGCGAAAGCCAGCGGCATCAACTTAAAACGGACACAGATGATATTCATCCTGGCGTCGACGGTCATTACCGCCTCGGCGGTATCCATGTGCGGTCAGGTCGGCTGGATCGGTCTCTTAGTCCCGCACTGCGCCAGAATGCTTGTCGGAAGCAACAACCGTTATGTGGTTCCCATCAGCTTAAGTCTCGGTGCAAGCTTTATGATTCTGATTGACACACTTTCAAGAACCATCAGCGTCATCGAGCTTCCGCTGTCCATTCTGACCGCCATCATCGGAGCACCGGTCTTTATTTCACTGCTGAATAAGAACAGGAGCAATCTGCAATGATTCTTGAAATAAAAAATGGCTGTTTTGGATATCCCAAACAGGATATAATATTACCTGATATCAATCTCTCATTAGAGGAAGGTCATATTTTAGCAATCTTAGGTCCCAACGGTATCGGAAAGACCACACTATTAAAATGCATGATCGGTCTGCTCCCCTGGAGAGAGGGTGCGACTTTTCTGTACGGGCAGGACATCAAAACATTAAAACCAAAGGAATTGTGGAGCAATGTCTCCTACATTCCGCAGAGCCACGGTTTTGCTTTTTCCTACACCGGACTGGAAATGGTTATGCTCGGCCGCTGTTCGCATCTTGGCGTTTTTGAACAGCCCGGCAGACGGGAGATTGAGATGGCGGAAGCCATGATGGAGAAAACAGGCATCACGCATCTTGCCAAAAAGGACTGCAACCGCATGAGCGGCGGAGAACTTCAGATGGTACTGATTGCGCGCGCACTGATCAATGAACCGAAGCTGATCATTCTCGACGAGCCGGAGACAGGTCTTGATTTTCACAATCAGATTCTGGTTCTCAACATGATCGACCGGCTCTCCCACGAGGACGGCATCAGCGCAATCATGAACACGCACTATCCGACCAACGCCATGTCTGTCGCCGACGAGGCTTTTATGATGAATCACAAAGGCACTTTTTTCTACGGCAGCACGGAGAAGGTTCTGACAGAAAAGAATATTTCCGTGTCCTTTGACGTCAATGTGGTTGTCAATGAGTTCAGCCATCATCAGAAAAAAATAAAAAGCATCGTACCTGTCTCCCTGACAGACAAAGCGATGTGACAGAAAGGATCTACTATGTCAGAAGGCGTATTTACCATCGCAGCAAAGCGTCCGATCCGCGAGGAGATGACCATCTCACGAAATACCGGACTCGGCACTTCCAATTCCGCTACCTGGTTTTCCCTGGGCGCAGGCACATCCATCACACCGGAAAGCTACGATACGATGTCCATCTATATCGGAGCCGCCGGCACCGGAACGTTTCTCATCGGTGAACAGCCGGAAACAATGGATCTGCACCCGGATGAGATATTGCTCATACCGGAGAGAACTCTCTGCGGCGTCAAAACCGGCGAGGGTTGTATCTATACAGAAATTATTACAAAAAAGGAGAACACTATGAACGATCTTGTAAAAGCAAAAGAGGTATTGAATCTGAAGGAACTGATCTCTTACGAGGAGGGAAGTATTGCAAACGTGGATATCGTACACAATGATACGATGAAGTTTGTCCTCATGGCATTCGATGAGGGAACCGGACTGACACCGCACCGCGCACCGGGCAACGCAATCCTGACCGCGCTTGAGGGTACCGCTGTCATCGGATACGAGGGTACCGACTACACCTTAAACGCAGGCGAGAGCTTCCGTTTTGAGAAGAACGGTCTGCACAGCGTAACTGCAAAGGGACGCTTCAAAATGTCTCTGCTGCTTGTTCTGGAATAAGACAGGAATAAAAAAAGAGCCGAAAGGCTCTTTTTTGTTGCAGGAAAATGACCTGCTACATTTCCTCGAGGGTGTGGTACTGTTGGATTGCTGTCTCGTAGAGGTTGTTTCCCTCACGGTCGATCACGACGATGACCGGAAAATCTTTTACCTCGATCTTGCGGATTGCCTCCGCTCCGAGATCCTCATAACATACAATCTCGGATTTTGTGATGCATTTGGAAAGCAGTGCACCTGCGCCTCCGACTGCAGCAAAATAAACACAGCTATTTCTTACGACCGCATCGATCACCGCCTGGCTTCTTTTTCCCTTTCCAATCATTGCCTTTTCACCGAGATCCAACAGTCTCGGCGCATACTTATCCATGCGGGTGGCTGTGGTCGGCCCGGCAGATCCGATCGGACGCCCCTCTCTGGCGGGAGACGGTCCCATATAATAGATCGTCGCATCCCTGATGTCAATCGGAAGCTCCCCTCCCTCATCCAGCGCCTCGATCATGCGCTTATGCGCTGCATCGCGCGCCACATACATGGTTCCTGTCAGATAGACATAGTCCCCCGCTTTTAATTCTGCGGTAGTTTCTTCTGTAATTGGCATTGTAATATACTTATCCATAATCTTTCTTTCAAACCTCCTGCTTATCAACATTTCATTTTCATTTTGTGGAAAACCTGTCGTTTTTTATTTTTCTGCGCGCATTACATGCTACATGCACCACGATCTTACAGGATTCTCACTACATGCCGGTTGACATGGCAGCAGATATTGACAGCCACCGGAAGTCCCGCAATGTGCGTCGGATAGGTATTGATATTGACTGCAAGCGCCGTCGTCGTTCCTCCGAGTCCTCCCGGTCCGATTCCAAGCTGATTGAGCTTTGAGAGCATCTCTTCCTCGAGGTCTTTGACATAGGGGATATCGGAATGTTCATCGACCGGTCTCGTGAGCGCCTGCTTGGCGAGAAGCGCACATTTTTCAAACGTACCTCCTATGCCGACTCCGACGACCATCGGCGGACATGCATTCGGTCCCGCATCCTTCACAGCGGTAAGGATCGCATGCTTGACTCCCTCGATGCCGTCCGCCGGTTTTAACATGAACACGCGGCTCATATTTTCACTGCCGAATCCCTTCGGCGCCATAGTGATCTTTACCTGATCGCCCGGCACGATGGAATAATGAATGACTGCCGGCGTGTTATCTTTTGTATTTTCACGAATGAGCGGATCACCGACGACGGATTTGCGCAGGAATCCCTCTGTGTATCCCTGGCGGACACCCTCGTTGACGGCATCCTCAATCGCTGTGCCCTCAAAGTGGACGTCCTGTCCGACTTCCAGAAAGATCACTGCCATTCCGGTGTCCTGACAGATCGGAATCATCTCCTCGTCCGCGATCTTTAAATTGTCCTGCAGCTGATGTAAGATCTTCTTTCCGAGTTCAGACTGTTCTGTGTCAGCGGCATGCTTCATCGCCGCATCCATATCCGCGGACAGATAATGATTTGCCTGTATACACATTTCTTTGATATTTTTTGTAATCTCATCTGTTTGAATTGTTCTTATCATACCGTTCTTCCTCTCCCTGTCTGCTGTGTATGTGGCGTTAGGATGCCTGATCTTCTTTGTTTTCGTCTTTCTTTTTAATATTAAAGTGGATCTTGAATTTTTCCAGTGTCTCGTTGTTATCCCGCGACTTCATATCCGGGAAGGCTTTCATCAGACGTTGAAAACCAAAGCTTTTCTCTTCGTACAGCTTCTCGTAGCGCTCCATAAGCTCTGCACGCTCCCGCTTCTTCTCCTCGAGCGCAAGCTCCCGTTCGCGTTTTTTCTCTTCCCGGGAAGCTGCATAATTCTCTGCCTTCTCGACAAGCTTGTTCTTTGCCGCTTCCGTTGTCTCAGTGAGCTTGTCCTTCGCTGCTTCCGTTGTCTCCGCAAACTTATCCTTCGCCGCTCCCGTCGTCTCCGCAAGTTTATCCTTCGCTGTCTGCGGCAGTCCATAAATATTTTCCTTCGTCTCGCTGATCTTATCCATCAACTCCACATGTGTTTCCTGGAATTTCTCGGATTTTTCAATAACGTCTGTCACATTTTCATAGATATTTTCGCCGATCTCATCGGACAGCCGGTGAATAGACGCCGCCATCTCATCCATGACCTTTAAGCGCTTATTGAATTTCAGAATCGTCGTCACCGTGATGATGCAGTCTGCCGCGAACACGCACATGATAATACTGAGCAGCACTACGCCAAGCACGAACGGAATAAAGCGGATGGCTGCATAAATGATCGGATGAATGATATCCATGATAAAGGTACATGCCAGTCCCCAGTAGATCGAAAACTTCAGGCAGACGTAACCTTTGATGTTGAATGGCTTGTCAGAATAGTCCCACCACTTGTTGTGAAATACTTTTTCCAGAATATAACCCGTAATGTACTCCAGCACGGAGGTAAGAAGAAAAGATCCTGCAAACAGGATCAGCAGATTTTCTTTCAGAGGTGTCAGGATGGCCACCACAATCACCACGCCGCACCCGTAGATCGGACAGTACGGACCGTTCAAAAATCCACGGTTCACGAACTTTCCGGTATCGAGTGCTGCGTAGGATACCTCGGTACACCAGCCGATAAATGCATAGATAATAAAAATCCAGACCAATTCATAAAAATTCTGCGGCATAATCATTCTCCTTTGTCCAATGCCTTTTCCACGTACTCATAAGAATCATTATAGTCCATAGAATTTTATGAAACAATCCTTTATTATCCGATTTCTCCGTGTTTTTCGTAATTTGTCACCTTTGTGACTTTATTTTTCTCATCCACGAAAAGCACCGTCGGACGAAGCTCTGATGCTTCCTCCGGCGTCATCTGCGCGTATGCCATCAGAATAATCTTGTCGCCGGTCTGCACCATGCGCGCCGCCGCACCGTTTAAGCACATCACGCCGCTGCCTCGCTCTCCGGCAATCGTGTAGGTCTCAAAGCGGGAGCCGTTGTTGAC
>OGUA01000518.1_pt1 | contig 15865 bp, 10 predicted proteins | sample 1573691 | NCBI WGS metagenome assembly OGUA01 (sample SAMEA2581925, study PRJEB24529) | metagenome | biome: Human gut stool | place: China | collected 2011 | reverse complement strand
AAAAAGAACAAAGAAAATCTGTGTTTTCCGTGTAATCCGTGCCTAAAAAGAAACAGACAGCAAGCGAGTTTAAGTTTTGATATACCCTCTTTTTCATATCTTCTTTTCTGTCTTTTCCTTCTATTCCGTACAAACTTCTGTTTTTTCTCTTTTCATCGGTAATCTTCGCTCTTCTCTGTATTGGTGGGCTTTTAGCGTTTGCCGGTAGTATTTATGCAAACGATTGTTTATGCACATTTAATCAGTTTTTTCGATTAAAAGGCTATTTTTCAAAGAATAATGCGTACTTTTGCAGCCACAATTACGATAAAGAGATTATAACATATATGGTTAAAGAACTACTTACCCCCGATTACATCTTCGAAGCGAGCTGGGAAGTATGTAATAAAGTAGGCGGTATCTATACAGTTTTGTCTACCAGAGCAAACACTTTGCAGACAAAATTCCGCGATAAAGTATTTTTTGTAGGCCCGGACTTCTGGCAAGGTAAAGAGAACCCTTTATTTATCGAGTCCGATAACCTTTGTGCCGCATGGAAGAAATATGCTATTGAAAAAGACAACCTCTCTGTCCGCGTAGGCCGCTGGAACATTCCGGGCGAACCTATTGTCATATTGGTTGACTTCCAACCTTTCTTTGCACAAAAGAATGAAATTTATGCGGAGATGTGGGAACACTATCAGGTGGATTCACTGCACGCATACGGTGACTACGATGAAGCCTCGATGTTTGCATACGCCACCGGAAAGGTGGTGGAGAGTTTCTACCGGTATAACCTGACGGAAACGGACAAGGTTGTATTTCAGGCACATGAGTGGATGACCGGTATGGCTGCGCTTTACTTGCAGACTGCCGTTCCCGAAATCGCTACGATATTCACCACCCATGCCACTTCGATAGGCCGTTCTATTGCGGGCAACAACAAACCGCTATACGATTATCTTTTTGCCTACAACGGCGACCAAATGGCGCAGGAGCTGAATATGGAGTCCAAGCATTCCATCGAAAAGCAGACCGCCCATTACGTAGACTGTTTCACTACTGTAAGCGAAATCACCAACAACGAGTGCAAGGAACTGCTCGACAAGCCTGCCGATGTAGTCCTGATGAACGGCTTTGAAGACGATTTCGTTCCGAAAGGCTCCACATTTACCGGTAAGCGCAAGCGGGCGCGTTCCACTATGTTGCGTGTGGCAAACAGCCTGTTGGGACAGGAATTTGATGATGATACGCTTATCATCGGAACCAGCGGCCGTTACGAATTCAAGAACAAGGGTATCGATGTGTTCCTGGAATCATTGAACCGTTTGAACCGCGATAAGAATCTGAATAAGAAAGTGCTGGCTTTCGTCAACGTACCCGGTTGGGTGGGTGACCCCCGCGAAGACCTGCAGCAGCGTCTGAAAAAGAAAGACGAGCATTATACCACTCCTTTGGAAGTACCTTTCATCACGCACTGGCTGCACAACATGACGCACGACCAGGTGCTGGACATGCTGAAGTACCTCGGTATGGGCAACCGTCCCGAAGACAAGGTGAAGGTAATCTTCGTTCCCTGCTACCTGGACGGTAAGGACGGCATTCTCAACAAGCATTATTACGACCTGATACTGGGAGAGGACCTCAGCGTTTATCCCTCTTACTATGAGCCGTGGGGATATACCCCGTTGGAGAGCGTGGCTTTCCGCGTGCCCACCATTACGACCGATCTTGCCGGCTTCGGACTTTGGGTGAACAGCCTGAAGAACCAGCACGGTATCAACGATGGAGTAGAGGTGCTGCACCGTTCGGACTATAACTATTCCGAAGTGGCGGACGGTATCAAGGACACCATAACTTTGTTCTCTACAAAGACAGATGCGGAAATCAAAGAAATCCGTAAGCGTGCCGCCCAAGTGGCAGAGCAGGCCTTATGGAAGCATTTCATACAATATTATTATGAAGCCTACGACCTTGCGTTGCGCAATGCGATGAAGCGTCAGTTGGGCTGATAAAAAGAATTATATTAATCAATCAAGTAATCATACAATGAAGATTAAAGTTAGTAATGTAAACACTCCGAACTGGAAAGATGTGAACGTTAAATCTCACATCCCCGTTGAATTGGAGAAGTTATCCGAACTTGCACGTAACATTTGGTGGTCATGGAACTTTGAAGCCACCGAACTGTTTAGAGACCTTGACCCTGCTCTTTGGAAAGAAGTAGGACAGAACCCTGTTCTGCTGTTGGAACGTATGAGTTATGCCAAGCTTGAGGCGCTTGCTGAAGATAAGGTTATTTTGCGCAGAATGGAAGATGTATATTCCAAGTTCCGCAATTACATGGATGTAAAACCCGACAGCAATCGTCCTTCCGTTGCATATTTCAGTATGGAATACGGTTTGAATCATGTACTTAAGATATATTCCGGTGGCCTGGGCGTACTTGCCGGCGACTATTTGAAAGAGGCTTCCGACAGCAACGTAGACTTGTGTGCCGTAGGTTTCCTGTACCGTTACGGTTATTTCACCCAAACTTTGTCTATGGACGGACAGCAGATTGCCAACTACGAAGCCCAGAACTTCGGCCAGTTGCCTCTCGACCGCGTATTGGACGAAAACGGAAAGCAGGTTGTAGTCGATGTTCCTTACCTGGATTACTACGTACATGCTTATCTTTGGAGAGTGAACGTAGGCCGTATCTCCCTTTATCTGCTCGATACGGACAACGAGATGAACAGCGAGTTCGACCGTTCCATCACTCACCAGCTTTACGGCGGCGATTGGGAGAACCGTTTGAAGCAGGAAATCCTGCTCGGTATCGGCGGTATCCTTACCTTGAAGAAGCTGGGTATCAAGAAAGACGTATATCACTGCAACGAAGGCCACGCGGCGTTGATTAACGTACAGCGCATCTGCGACTACGTAGCCGAAGGTCTGACCTATGACCAGGCCATCGAGCTGGTACGCGCCTCTTCTCTGTACACCGTACACACTCCGGTTCCTGCCGGCCACGACTACTTCGACGAAGGTCTCTTCGGCAAGTACATGGGCGGTTATCCTGCCCGTATGGGTATCACTTGGGACGACCTCATGGACCTCGGCCGCAACAACCCCGGCGACAAGGGCGAGCGTTTCTGTATGTCCGTATTCGCCTGCAACACTTCTCAGGAAGTGAACGGTGTAAGCTGGTTGCACGGAAAGGTTTCCCAGGAGATGTTTGCTCCCATCTGGAAAGGTTACTTCCCGGAAGAAATGCACGTGGGCTACGTCACCAACGGTGTACACTTCCCCACATGGAGCGCAACGGAGTGGAAGCAGCTCTATGCCAAGCACTTCGATGAAAACTTCTGGTACGACCAGTCCAATCCTAAGATTTGGGAAGCTATCTACAGCGTACCCGACGAAGAGATCTGGAAGACGCGCATGGCCATGAAGAACAAACTGATTGACTACGTTCGCAAGGAATACCGCAAGACATGGCTGAACAACCAGGGAGACCCCTCACGTGTTGTGTCTCTGCTGGACAAGATTAACCCGAATGCACTGCTGATAGGTTTCGGACGCCGTTTCGCCACTTACAAGCGTGCACACCTGCTGTTCACCGACCTGGACCGTCTGTCCAAGATTGTGAACAACCCCGACTATCCGGTACAGTTCCTCTTTACGGGTAAGGCCCACCCGCACGACGGTGCAGGTCAGGGATTGATTAAGAGAATCATCGAAATCTCCCGCCGTCCCGAATTCCTGGGTAAGATTATCTTCCTCGAGAACTACGACATGCAGTTGGCACGCCGTCTTGTATCGGGTGTGGATATCTGGCTGAACACTCCGACACGTCCGCTCGAAGCATCCGGTACTTCCGGTGAGAAAGCGTTGATGAACGGTGTGGTAAACTTCTCCGTACTCGACGGATGGTGGCTGGAAGGCTATCGTGAAGGTGCAGGTTGGGCGTTGACCGAAAAGCGTACTTACCAGAATCAGGAATACCAAGACCAGTTGGATGCCGCTACCATTTACAGCATCCTCGAACAGGAAATCCTGCCGTTGTACTATGCACGCAACAAGAAGGGATATTCCGAAGGCTGGATCAGAACCATCAAGAACTCCATCGCACAGATTGCGCCTCACTACACAATGAAGCGTCAGTTGGACGATTACTATAGCAAGTTCTACACCAAGGAAGCAAAACGCTTCAAGGCATTGGCTGCCAACAACTATGCCAAAGCCAAGGAACTCGCAGCATGGAAGGAAGAAGTTGTGGCCAAGTGGGACAGCATCGAAGTCGTATCCTGCGAAAAGACGGAAGAACTGGTGAAAGGCTCTCTCGAAAGCGGTAAGGAGTACACCATTACCTACGTTATCGACGAGAAGGGTCTGGACGATGCTATCGGTCTGGAACTGGTTACTACTTATACAGCTCAGGACGGCAAACAACACGTTTACTCCGTAGCACCGTTTGAAGTAGTGAAGAAAGAGGGCGACCTCTATACGTTCCAGGCAACACATAAGCTGGAGAACGCAGGCAGCTTCAAGGTAGCTTACCGTATGTTCCCGAAGAACGCAGAACTGCCTCACCGTCAGGACTTCTGCTATGTTCGCTGGTTCATCTAAGATAAGATAACAAAACAGATGATGCGTTGGTATGAAACGCATCATCCGTTTGATACAGACAGACCATCCGTTTACCCGAAACGGATGGTCTGTTTTTTATAGGGTGTTATTATATGGGCAAACGGTGATGAATACGTGTGCCGGTCCGTTTATTTTCCTACCTCTTGAAAAAGTGTGATGCTCAGGAATACCCCGATAACGATGCACATCAGAATCAGGAACCAGTTCATGAGGCGTGCGCTCAGTTTCGTTTCCTTATGCAGGTTTTGGGCTATGTAATTCTTGAAGAACAGGTAGATGGCAGGTACGGTGGCGCTTGCCAGCAGCAGGTCTTCGGGAATCTTGTACACATATACTTTGGAGAAAGCGATGAGCGCCCAGTGGCAGAGGAAGAGGATAACGAGCAGATTGACTTTGCGCGAGAACGCCAGCAGCAGTCCGATGGTGAATGCAGCTACCGAGCAGGGCATTACTGTGGTCGTCATCATCGGGAACTCCATGCCGCGCGCCCACGAAAGGAGCGGGTATAGGAAAGGCATCGCATAGAGCACTCCTGCCAGCATAGGGTACTTGGGGTTACGCTCGAACGGAGTGTAACCGGTAAATAAATCCCACAGCCAAATCAATGCGACGGTTCCCCAGAATGCGGAGAGAACGTAGTGATAGTTGCGCGTGTCGCAGTACATTGCGTAGTACACCAGCGCTATCCAGCCGTTGAGGAATACCATATATATTTTCATGGAGCGTTTTGTCCAGACGGTGGGACGGCGGTATAGCAATGCAGTCAGCAGGATGCCCGCTGCGGTAATGAGAATCTGCGCCCACCAGGTGCTTTCATTATACTGTGCGATGGTGTTCCAAAATGTTTCCATATAAGTCAGCTTTTGTTTCCGGGAGATATGATGAACATTCGCTCTGCCCGTTTTCTTTTGTCCGAAAATGTGTACAAAGGTATCGGTTTCCGATGAGATATGAAATTCTTTTCCCTATTTTGCCTTTCTTTCTTCTAAAGAAAAAATGATTTCTTTGTTATGCCGGTGTAGGAAACTCATGCTTTTTATGTACTTTTGTACTCCTTTTTGAAAATAGGTAAAAATCAGATATTAGTTAGTGGAAAGTTTGATGGACAAAACAATGGTCGAGCAAGAGATTATCTTGCGCAGGAAGCTTGATTTATTGCTTCGTACAGGGAAAATATTAGTGGAGAGTGCTGCCGATACCAATCGCATTGTACGCAATATGAATCGTGTGGCGGCTTATTTGGGATTACCTGAGGAGAATCTTCACATCGACGTGACTTATACAATGCTGGTGGTGAACCTGAGTGACGAATCGCACTCTTATTCCAAATTTCAGAAGTGCGAGAAACATGGTATCAACATGACGGCCATATCCGAAATCAGCAAGCTGTCCTGGCGTGCCATTGAGGAAGACTATTCGCTCGACCGCTACGAGGAAGAGCTGGAGAAGATAAAAAGCAAGAAGCGGAACTACACCCCCTATCTCGTTGCCATCGGTGCGGGTTTTGCCTGCGGCGGTTTCTGCAAGCTGTTCGGTAGCGACTGGGTTGCATTTCTGTTTGCCTCTATCGCCGCTTTTGCAGGTTTCCGTGTCCGTGCGCGCTGCATAGAGTTCGGTATCAATCTGTATATGAGCATCACTATTGCGGCGCTGGTGTCCACATGTCTGGCTTATATCACTACCTTTACAGGGCTTTCGGGCACGCCGTACCATCCGCTGCTGGCGTGCGCGTTGTTCATTGTGCCGGGAGTTCCCATCATAAACTTTGTGGACGACATGATTGACAACTACATACAGGTGGGCATCGTGCGTGCCGTCAATACGGTGCTCATGGTGTGTGCCATGGCGTTCGGCATTGTGATGGCCATGCGCCTGCTGGCTATGGAAGATGTGGTGATTGACAAGAAGTTCAGCGAACTGAGCATGGTTCCGCACGATCCTTATTATATATACGCCATTGCGGCGGCCATATCCGCGATGGGTTTCTCCATGATATTCAATATCCAGCGCCGTCTGCTGTGGGTGGTTGCGGTAGGGGGAATCCTTGCCGTGTGTACGCGTAATTTCGTCAATTTCGAGTTGGGGCTCGGTCCGGTCATCGGTTCTTTCATGGGAGCCATGGTGGTGAGTCTGGTAGCGGTGAAGGCAGTCCACTGGTTTCATGTGCCTAATCACGTGCTTACCATTCCTTCCGTCATTCCGATGATTCCGGGAGTGTTGATGTACCGTGCGCTGGTGGCGCTCATTAATATGCACGGAGTGGTGGGCGAGGTCACAGTGGCTGTGTCCAACGGCATTAACGCTTCGTTGATTATCCTTTGCATTGCGCTGGGGGTAGCCGTTCCCAACATCTTTGCCCGCCGTTATATAGCCAAAGACCGTCAGCGCTTCCTGAAAGAGGAGTTGCAGAAGCGCAGGGAGAGGGGAAAGTTCCTTGAGTGGTAAGCGCGGTATTATCCGGAATAGAAAAGGGTTGCATCTCACACGCAGACGGTGATGCAACCCTTTTTCCGTTTATCCGTTTTTGTGTTGGGGAAGTGGCCGGCAGAAGAAAGGCGGTGTTATCGTTTAAAAGCCGAGTCCGGCAACGAAGTACGCCCTTTCCGAGCATGGGTTCCAGGTAACTTTGGCAAAGAGCGGCAGGGAGAACGAGCGGGTTATCCTGATTTCTTTCGATGCTTCCAGACTGACATCGCACACGGCGAATCCGCCGGCTTCGTAGAAGTCCGTTTCCCACGGGGTGGCGCCTACTTCGGCCGTCCAGTCCAGACCACCCAGTTTGAAAGGAGCGGCCACGGAGATGTAGGACGAATACGCCCGCTTTCCATTCTCCTTTACACCGTCGGCTCCGGCAAAGTTCGTGTACCAGTTTACCGCCACCGGACCGAAGTCATACCCCAACCGGGCTTCGTACAAATGGGCGGTGTTATGCGCACCGTAGTGGAAGTATCCGGCTCCGGTGTTGTACCAGTAATCGGTAATGGATACGTTGAAACCGCCGGCAGAGTAGCCCAGCGTGAGGTCGAATTCTTTGGCGTCGTAGCCGTCGGCATCGGTCTTGCTGAAGCCTGTCGACCCCCATGCTTCCAGTGAGAAACCTTTATAGGCAACCGACACGGCGGGCTGAAGGCTTACGCCGCCCAAATCCTGTCCGCGCCACACGTAGCCGCTTACGAGGTCTACGCCTACCGATGCTTCCACTTTGTCTTGCGCTTTTGCCGTGAAAGGCATCCAAGCCGATAATAACGCTATAATTCCTAAATGTATGTTTCTTGTTTTCATAATTCTCCGTCCCATCCGGTTGCGGGTGGGTGTCATGGCTTCGTACGACATCTGTCCGAATCTTCAGGTTCTGTCTTTATTGCAGTATTTCTTGCAGTTTCACGGGTTCGTTGGTGGTGATGAAGTCCACACCCTGACCTATCAGCCACTTCATGTCCTTAGGGTCGTTCACGGTCCAGGCATTTACTTTCATGCCTAAATCGTGCGACTCCTTAATCCATTCGGGATGCTTCTTGAATACACTGAAGTGGTAGTCGGGTCCGGCACAGCCCCATGCTTTCAGCTCTTTGGGAGAGAGGTCTCCTTCCAGGTAATATACCGGAGTACCTTTGGGGGCGAGACGTATGAATTCTTTGGTTGCGTGGCGTGAGAAAGTGATGTATTCCGTGCGGTCGTCCAGTCCCATGTCCTTCACCATCTTCACGATGGCTTCTACGGCGCGCGTCTCCTGTTCGGGAGTCTTGTGGGCTTTCAGTTCGAGGATGAGGCGCGTTTTCAGTGACCGGGCTTTTTCCAGATACTGTTGCAGGGTGGGGAGCTGTTCTCCGTTGTCCAATGTTACGCCGGTACACTGCTGCGCGGTGGACTTCTGCATGTTCACGCCCTTGAAAGTGCTGTCATGGTTCACTACCAGACAGTTGTCGGCGGTGAGCCATACATCGAACTCGGAGCCGTAGCAGCCTATGGAGTCGGCTTTCACCAGTGCGGCAATGGAGTTCTGTGCCGAACCGTTGGTTTTCCAGAAGCCACGGTGGGCGATAACTTGGGTGGACTGTGCCTGTATGCAGCCGCAAGCGGCAAACAATAAGGCGGAAGTGATGATAAGGCTTTTCAGTTTCATTGCTTTCAGAATTGATTAATATCTCTTCAAAGATAGTGCAAGCCATGCGAATATGAAACAGAAAGCGTATTAAATTTTGATTGCATTGGCGGTATGCCTGTTTTTCCGGTAACCGGACGTTGCATCGCCATCCGAAACGGAGTTGTAATAGATGCGCTTCATTTTGCTCTTAAAACATTTTCTTTGTTGTCTTTTTGTCAAGTAAATATATTTTCTGTATTCTTTTGATAAATAAACAAGGGAAAGGTAAACTTTATGTTCCGGAGAATTTATATATTTGCAGCCCGGTACTTGGCATTAGACTTTTCAAAACAATGAGGCATCGTAAACTGTTAATAATTATCGGGGCAATCCCTGTCGTCAATCCTCAACATCCCTATGTGCCGGAGATACGGAATGTGTCGCGGCGGTGTGGGGAGCAAACAATAAATATAGTATGGAACAACTGAAGCATGAATGTGGCGTCGCCATGATACGCCTGCTGAAACCGCTGGAGTATTACGAAGAAAAGTACGGTACATGGATGTACGGGCTGAACAAGCTCTATCTTCTCATGGAGAAACAGCACAACCGGGGGCAGGAAGGCGCCGGACTGGCTTGTGTGAAACTGGAAGCGAACCCCGGCGAGGAATATATGTTTCGCGAACGGGCGCTCGGTTCGGGAGCCATCACCGAGATATTCGGCACGGTGCAAAGCAACTTTAAAGACCTTACGAAAGAACAACTGCACGATGCCGGCTATGCCAAGCGCGTGCTCCCCTTTGCGGGAGAGGTGTATATGGGGCATCTGCGTTACTCCACCACGGGGAAGTCGGGCCTCTCGTACGTGCATCCGTTTCTCAGGCGGAACAACTGGCGTGCCAAGAACCTTGCCCTGTGCGGTAACTTCAACCTGACGAACGTGGATGAAATCTTCGCACGCATCACCGCCATCGGCCAGCACCCGCGCAAGTATGCCGATACGTATATCATGCTGGAGCAGGTGGGCCATCGGCTCGACCGCGAGGTGGAGCGCCTCTTCAACCTTGCCGAAGCCGAAGGGCTGACGGGCATGGGCATCACGCATTACATCGAAGACCACATCGACCTCGCCAACGTCCTGCGCACCTCGAGCAAGGAGTGGGACGGGGGCTATGTGATGTGCGGACTTACCGGAAGCGGCGAGACATTCGCCGTCCGCGACCCGTGGGGCATCCGCCCTGCATTCTGGTATCAGGACGATGAGATAGCGGTGCTTGCCAGCGAGCGCCCCGTCATCCAGACCGCGCTCAACGTCTCAGCCGACCGCATCAGGGAGCTGCAACCGGGACAGGCTTTGCTCATTAACAAAGCCGGCAAGCTCCGCACGGTGCAAATCAACAAGCCGCGCGAGGTGAAGCCTTGCTCCTTCGAGCGTATCTATTTCAGCCGCGGCAGTGACATGGACATCTACAAGGAACGTAAACTGTTGGGTGAGAAACTGGTGCCCAACATCCTGAAAGCCATCGACAAGGATATAGACCACACCGTCTTTTCCTTTATACCGAATACTGCGGAAGTGGCTTTCTACGGAATGTTGCAGGGACTGGACGACTATCTCAACGAGGAGAAGGTGCGGCAGATTGCCGCTTTGGGACACAACCCCAGCCACGATGAGCTGGAGCGTATCCTGTCCCGCCGCATACGGAGCGAGAAGGTGGCCATTAAGGATATCAAGCTGCGTACTTTCATTGCCGAGGGCAACAGCCGCAACGACCTTGCCGCCCATGTGTACGACATCACTTACGGCAGCCTCGTGCCCGGCACGGACAATCTGGTTATCATAGACGACAGCATTGTGCGCGGCACTACCCTGAAGCAGAGCATCATCGGCATCCTCGACCGCCTCGGTCCGAAGAAGATAGTAATTGTAAGCTCCTCACCGCAGGTGCGCTATCCCGACTATTACGGCATCGACATGGCGAAGATGAGCGAGTTCATAGCTTTCAAGGCTGCCATCGAGTTGCTGAAAGAACGCGAGATGCGCGATGTCATCGAGTCCGCCTACCGCAAGTCCAAAGAACAGGTGAGTCTGCCCAAAGAACAGATGGTGAACTACGTAAAGGAGATATACGCTCCCTTTACCGACGAGGAGATTTCCGCCAAAATGGTGGAACTGCTCACCCCGAAAGGTACGAAAGCCCAAGTGCAGATTGTATATCAGCCTCTTGAAGGCCTGCATGAAGCCTGTCCGCGGCACCGGGGCGACTGGTACTTCAGCGGTGACTATCCCACGCCGGGCGGTGTGAAGTTGCTGAACATGGCATTTATTAATTACATAGAACAAGTATATCAATTCTGAATATGAGAAATGTGACTCTTATCCTTGACGACGGGAGCCGTTTTCACGGCAAGTCGTTCGGTTATGAAAAGCCGGTAGCGGGAGAGGTGGTGTTCAACACTGCCATGTCGGGTTATCCCGAAAGTCTGACCGACCCTTCGTATGCCGGACAGTTGATGACGCTTACATATCCCTTGGCGGGCAATTACGGTGTGCCGCCTTTTACCTTCGCCCCCGACGGGCTGCCTGTATTTATGGAGAGCGAACGCATCCACGCCGAAGCCCTTATCGTAAGCGATTATTCCGGTAACTACAGTCATTGGAATGCCGTGGAAAGCCTCGGCAACTGGCTGAAACGCGAACAAGTGCCGGGCATTACGGGCATCGATACCCGCGAGTTGACGAAAGTGCTGCGCGAGCACGGGGTGATGATGGGCAAGATTGTCTTTGACGACGATCCCGATAATGTGCCCCAAGCTGCTTATGCGGGTGTAAACTACGTGGATAAGGTGAGTTGCAGGGAAGTTATCCGCTACAACACGGGCGAGGGCAGAAAGAAAGTGCTCCTTGTGGACTGCGGCGTCAAGGCCAACATCATCCGTTGCCTCTTGAAGCGGGATGTGGAAGTAATCCGCGTTCCCTGGGATTACGACTTCAACGGACTGGAGTTCGACGGGCTGTTCATCTCCAACGGTCCCGGCGACCCCGATACCTGCGATGCCGCCGTCCGGAATATCCGCCAGGCGATGCAGAACGAGAAGCTGCCTATCTTCGGCATCTGCATGGGCAATCAGCTACTCTCCAAAGCCGGCGGAGCCGAAATATACAAATTGAAATACGGACACCGCAGCCACAACCAGCCCGTACGCATGGTGGGTACGGAGCGTTGTTTCATCACTTCGCAGAACCACGGCTATGCGGTGGACAGCAACACGCTGGGCGCAGACTGGGAACCGCTCTTCGTCAATATGAACGACGGCTCCAACGAAGGCATCCGCCATAAGCGCAATCCGTGGTTCTCCGCACAGTTTCATCCCGAAGCGGCCAGCGGACCGACGGATACGGAATTTCTGTTCGATGAGTTCGTGAAACTGCTATAACCGTTTTATCGGTATCGAAAAAGATTCGGATATGTGTGAAAACAAATTATTGGTACAATCAAATCAAGACAAATGAAAGAGAACAATATAAAGAAAGTCCTGCTGCTGGGGTCCGGTGCACTGAAAATAGGTGAGGCGGGAGAGTTTGACTACTCCGGTTCGCAGGCGCTCAAGGCATTGAAGGAAGAAGGTATCCACACCGTCCTCATCAATCCGAACATTGCCACGGTGCAGACCTCGGAAGGCGTTGCCGACCGGATTTACTTCCTGCCCGTAACCCCTTACTTCGTGGAGAAGGTTATCGAAAAAGAACGTCCCGACGGCATTATGCTCGCCTTTGGCGGACAAACGGCTTTGAACTGCGGTGTGGAGCTTTACAAGGAAGGTGTTTTCGGGAAATACGGCGTCGAGGTGCTCGGTACGCCCGTACAGGCCATTATAGATACGGAAGACCGTGAGATATTCGTACAGAAGCTGAACGAAATCAATGTAAAGACCATCCGGAGCGAGGCTGTGGAGAATGCTGCGGATGCCCGCCGCGCCGCTGCGGAACTGGGCTATCCGGTTATCGTCCGTGCCGCCTACGCGCTCGGCGGGTTAGGGTCGGGCTTCTGCGACAACGAAGACGAGCTGAACGTACTGGTGGAAAAGGCTTTCTCTTTCTCCCCGCAAGTGCTGGTGGAGAAATCCTTGCGTGGCTGGAAAGAGGTGGAGTACGAAGTGGTACGCGACCGTTTCGACAACTGCATCACGGTGTGCAACATGGAGAACTTCGACCCGCTGGGCATCCACACCGGAGAGTCTATCGTGATTGCTCCGTCGCAGACACTGAGCAATACGGATTATCATAAACTGCGCGAACTGGCTATCCGCATCATCCGCCACATCGGTATTGTGGGCGAGTGCAACGTACAGTATGCCTACGACCCCGAAAGCGAGGACTACCGCGTTATCGAGGTAAACGCCCGCTTGAGCCGTTCGTCTGCACTTGCCTCTAAGGCAACGGGTTATCCGCTGGCATTCGTTGCCGCCAAATTAGGACTGGGCTACGGCCTTTTCGAATTGAAGAACTCCGTAACCAAGACCACCGGCGCATTCTTCGAACCGGCACTAGACTATGTGGTCTGCAAGATTCCCCGTTGGGATTTGGGCAAGTTTCATGGCGTAGATAAGGAATTGGGTTCGAGCATGAAGTCCGTGGGCGAGGTCATGGCTATCGGACGTACTTTTGAAGAAGCCATTCAGAAGGGGTTGCGCATGATAGGACAGGGGATGCACGGCTTCGTGGAGAACAGGGAACTTGTTATCCCCGACATAGACAAGGCGCTGCGCGAGCCTACCGACAAGCGTATCTTCGTTATCTCCAAGGCCTTCCGTGCCGGATATACCGTAGACCAGGTGCACGCGCTGACAAAGATAGACCGCTGGTTCCTTGAAAAACTGATGAATATAATGGACACCAGCAGGGCGCTGCACGAATATTCTGAAAAGGTGCAGGATGAACCGGAAGCCGCACAGGTTGAAGGTACGTCGGAAGCTGTGCAAGGTGAAAGGATGCTTCACTCCCTCCTGAATGACAAAGCCGCGCGGGAACTGTTGCACAAGGCCAAGATACAGGGTTTCTCCGATTTCCAGATAGCCCGTGCTTTCGGCCTGGAACGGTATATGGACGGTGAGGACGCCATCCTTGCCATACGTGCCCTGCGCAAGCGTGCAGGTATTCTGCCCGTAGTGAAACAAATAGACACCCTTGCCGCCGAATATCCCGCCCGTACCAACTATCTGTACCTGACGTACAGCGGCATCGCCCACGACGTGCATTACCTGGGCGACCGTAAATCCATCGTCGTACTCGGTTCGGGTGCGTACCGCATCGGTTCCTCGGTGGAGTTCGACTGGTGCGGCGTGCAGGCGTTGAACACCATCCGCCAGGAAGGCTACCGCAGCGTCATGATTAACTACAACCCCGAAACCGTATCTACGGACTATGACATGTGCGACCGCCTTTATTTCGATGAGCTTACCTTCGAGCGCGTCATGGATATCCTCGAACTGGAGAATCCGCACGGCGTCATCGTATCCACCGGCGGCCAGATACCCAACAACCTCGCCTTGCGTCTCGATGCGCAGCGCGTGCCCATTCTCGGTACGAGCGCTAAGAGCATCGACAACGCCGAAGACCGCGACAAGTTCTCCGCCATGCTGGACCGCATCGGCGTAGACCAGCCCGAATGGCGTGCGCTTACCTCGCTGGAAGACATCAATGCCTTTGTCGATAAGGTAGGCTTCCCGGTGCTGGTTCGTCCCAGCTACGTGCTTTCGGGCGCGGCAATGAACGTCTGTTCCAACCGGGAAGAGCTGGAACGCTTCCTGCAACTGGCGGCAAACGTCTCGAAGAAACATCCGGTGGTGGTGAGCCAGTTCATAGAGCATGCCAAGGAAGTGGAAATGGATGCCGTGGCACAGAACGGGGAAATCGTTGCCTACGCCATCAGCGAACACATCGAGTTTGCAGGCGTGCACTCCGGCGATGCCACTATCCAGTTCCCGCCGCAGAAACTGTATGTGGAGACGGTGCGCCGCATCAAGCGCATCAGCCGCGAGATAGCCCGCGAGCTGAACATTTCCGGCCCGTTCAATATCCAGTATCTCGCCAAGGACAACGACATCAAGGTAATCGAATGTAATCTGCGTGCGTCGCGTTCATTCCCCTTTGTAAGCAAGGTGCTCAAGATAAACTTTATCGAACTGGCTACGAAAGTGATGCTTGGCATCCCCGTACAGAAGCCGGACAAGAACCTGTTCGACCTCGATTATGTAGGAATCAAGGCTTCTCAGTTCTCCTTCAACCGCCTGCAAAAGGCAGACCCCGTATTGGGCGTGGATATGGCGTCTACGGGCGAGGTGGGGTGCATAGGCAGCGATACTTCCTGCGCTATTCTTAAAGCGATGCTTTCGGTGGGTTACCGTATTCCGCAGAAGAATATCCTGCTCTCCACCGGTACGCCGAAGCAGAAGGTGGACATGCTTTCCGCAGCCCGCATGCTTCAAAAGAAAGGATATAAACTGTTTGCTACCGGCGGTTCGAGCAAGTTCCTTACCGAGAACGGGGTGGAGAACACCCGTGTCTACTGGCCGAGCGAGCCCGACATGCACCCGCAGGCGCTCGAAATGCTGCACAGAAAAGAGATAGATATGGTGGTGAACATTCCGAAGAACCTCACCGCGGGCGAGTTGGACAACGGTTACAGAATACGCCGCGCCGCTATCGACCTTAATATTCCGCTGATAACGAATGCACGTCTGGCAAGTGCGTTTATCAATGCCTTCTGCACCATGACACCGGACGATTTGGCTATCAGGGCTTGGGACGAATATAAGTAAAAGTGCTTGGACAACCGTTCCGAACTCCGGCCCGGAGCATCCGGTTTTCCGGTGTTTTTCTACGGTATCTCTGCGATATAAAGCAGAGATACCGTAGGTAAAACCCGGTTATAGAGTATTGTTTTCTTCGTCCCGTAGCTGCGGGCTGTACAGCCCGCATATGGAAACCGCAGAGCCCGCAATTGCCCCCCGTGCGGCCCGCAACTGCAAAACGTGGTTTTCCTATAAGCATTTCGTAGTTTTATCGATGGCTTTTCGATATTAATCAATGGATAAAGTATGAAAAAGCAGGCGGATAAAGAGAGCGTTTCCCCGGTTTTTTTCTTTTTAGGCACGGAATTACAC
>OGUA01000516.1_pt1 | contig 15931 bp, 15 predicted proteins | sample 1573691 | NCBI WGS metagenome assembly OGUA01 (sample SAMEA2581925, study PRJEB24529) | metagenome | biome: Human gut stool | place: China | collected 2011 | reverse complement strand
AAAAAGCAGAGGTCAGATTCGGTCCAAAGGTAAATACATACAGCTGTTCCTTCGCTCTCGTCATTCCCACATAATAAAGCCTTCTCTCTTCCTCATAGGCATTTGCCTCCGGGGAATCCGATACACAGCCCCTCCCCGGAATCTGGGAAGGGATCACTCCCGCCAGCATATCCGCCAGATACACTCTTGTGTATTCCAGTCCCTTGCTGGAATGGATCGTGGACAGGATAAAATTACTCTTCGGATCCCCGCAGCCCTCTCGCATCATCTCCTGCAGCTTCTGTAATCTTGCAGGGAAATCAAACAGGCTGTTCTCCTGATCTCCCAGGGCCTTTAATATCTCCGCCTTGCCACTGTCCAACCCGTGGGTATCCATGAATTCCTGATATCCCATATAATTCAGGATCCGGTAGATAGCTTTTCCTGCTGACTCATACCGCATATTGTCCAGATGGGTAGCCAGTGCCTTGCACTGTTTTCTGGTGTAAACGGATACCTCATCCATTTCCGCCACCGTATCCAACAGTGTCAGTCGTCTGGTATTGGCATCCACCGCCTCCATGGCCGCCTTTTTGCTGATACCGGCTCCCATTTTGTAATAGATCCGAAGAAATGCCTCCCCATCCCATGGATCCAGAGACAACTGAATAAAATCACAGATATCGTTGACCACCGGATGGGAAAAGAAGGTCATATCCGAATTTTTCACCCGGCAGGACAATCCTTTACGTTCCAACAGATCAATGATGGGAAGTGCACTTTCGTTATTCCGGTATAATACTGCCGTCTCCTGTTCACAGTCCTGGGCTACTTTCAGCAGATAATTGTACTGTCCCTGTCTGGATACTGCCTTGATCTCTGTAACGCAGCCACCACCTTCTCTGGCCGCGGTCATCTTCTTCGGATGTCTGTTTTTATTCTTCTGGATCAGAGTATCCGCCGCCCGGACGATCTCCTGCCTGCTGCGGTAATTGGTCTCCATGAGAAGGATCCCTGCTCCCGGATGTCTGTCCTCAAAGGAGACAAGTGCCTGCGGGTAAGCTGCCCGGAAGCCGTAGATACTCTGGTCTTCATCTCCCACCATAAACAGATTCCGGCTCTGCGCCGCCAGCAGGTCGATCATATCATGCTGTATTTTCGAAGTATCCTGCGCTTCATCCACACAGAAATACCGATACTGCTCCCTGAAATGTGCAAGTACCTCAGGATACTGTTCCAGAATTCTGAGGGCGTAGATCATCTGATCATCGTAATCGATCATCTGCATCTGCCTGAGTTTCGCATTATAAGTACGGAATATCTCCGGGAATTTCTCCACATCCGTGTCCATATCCCGGATTTTCTCCGGTGTCAGACGCATATTTTTCGCATAGGTGATATCCAGCTGGGTCTCTTTGATATCATTTTCCGTGGCGTATTTCCCCGTTACTTCCAGAAAAGACTGTTTGACGGCCGCCGAGGCTTCCTTATCTGCCACCTGAAAAGGCGTTTTCCCGGTACGGTAGGCAAAATATTGCAGTACCTTCTGGGAGATGCCGTTGATGGTGCGAAACTCCAGCCGCTCTGCATCCGCTTCTCCGAACATCCCCGCAAACCGCCTGCGCATATCATTCGTTGCCGCCACCGTATAGGTCACTGTCAGGATCGACTCCGGTGTTATTCCCAGGCAATAGATCATATAGCCCAGTCTGCTGACCAGTACGGTGGTCTTACCGCTTCCTGGAACCGCAAGAAGCAGTACCGGACCTTCCGTGGCCTGTACCGCCTGCATCTGCTGTTCGTTTAACTGTATGTGATAGTTCCGTACAAATTCCGTAAAATTCAATTCATTGTCCCACTTTCCGCCTCTGGCGTTTTTCTGCCTTCCTTTGTCGCTATCGGCTCACCGTCCAGTACTGCATCCAGAAGGATACCATTCTCATCGTAAGACAGTTTTAAGGAGAAAAAGGGGCGGTTCTCACGAAGCAGCCGGAAAAATATCTTGTCCCCTTCCCAGAGATCCAGTTCCTCCACCTTATTGATCTCCACCCATTCCAGCGCTCCTTCGTCACACTCCCTCGGTTCCCCCGTAAATCCATCCGCCGTATACAGGCACATATACTCACAGACGTCCCGGTATAAAAAGGTGATGATTCCCCGGAACCGGTAGGCCGTCAGAGTATACCCTGTCTCTTCCTTTACTTCCCGGAGCACACAGTCCTCCGGGCTTTCGTCCGCCTCGAAATGACCACCCACGCCGATCCATTTGTCTTTGTTAATGTCATTTTCCTTCTTCACCCGGTGAAGCATCAGATATTTTCCGTCCTGCTCGATGTAGCAGAGCGTGGTCAGATTTCTGAGCTGCTGTATACTCATTTTCTTTCTCCTCTATATCCCTATCCTCTGAAAAATCTGTCCAAAATTATTATTTCTTACAATGTTCCGCAATGGCTGCGATCGCTTTCTCCATCTGGAACGGTTCCGCCAGATGTGCATTCCTTCCGGCGGTCAGACATTTCTTCGCATCTTCTTCATACGTCAGCGCATTTTCCCTATTCCTCTCATTACAAATCCATTTTTGCATTTGAATGCATATTTAATTTATTTTACCATATTGACTGCCGGACGGCAACCTTATTGCTCCAGCATATTCTCAATAAAAATCCCATATCCTCTGGTACTGTCCTGCACGAGAACATGGGTGACGGCCCCTACGAATTTACCGTTCTGGATGATAGGTGCACCGCTCATTCCCTGGACGATTCCTCCGGTCAGGGCGATCAGGTCAGAATCTGTGACTTTCAGTTCGATTCCCCGGTTCACGTTGTCATGATCGAGATGAATGTCGGTGATCTCGATATCATAGTATCTGGTGGTGCCGTCTACGGTACACAAAATCTGCGCCGGTCCCTTTCGGATCTCCTGTTTTAATCCAATGGGCATCGCCTCTTCCGTTCCCAGTGCCAGTGCTTTGTCATTGCACTTGCCGAAGATTCCCCGGACACTGTTGCTGGTAATATCCCCCAGAATCCTGTCATTTCCCCCGGATGACCGGCCGTTCCCTTCTGAATGGAGATGATCTCCGTCTGGTACAGGGTTCCGTCATTCATTTCCATCAGGTTGCTGGTGTCCACATCATTGATTCCATGCCCCAGTGCTCCGAAATTTCCCTGACTGTCAATGTAGGTCATGGTTCCCACACCCTGGGCATTGTCCCTGACCCAGACACCGATCTTATATTTTTTCGTCTGATCCTGTACCGGATCGATTTTAACATCAAAATATTCTTCGCCCCGCCGGATCGTCAAAATCGCTGCTTCTCCACTACCGTTTTCGATCCGGGTGATCAGATCATCCTTGTCCGCCACTTCCGTGCCGTTCAGTTTCACCACATAATCGCCGCTTTTCAAAATATGTTCCGCCGGAGCCACCTTCTCCCCGTTGACAGAACGGAACTCTCCGGTACCTATGACCATTACCCCTTCGGTCTTGACATAGATTCCGATGGGAACACCTACCGGGATCAGCTCCTGATCCTCGATCACCCGGATCCCCACCTGCTTAAAAGGCAGGATCCCGAACAGCTTCACCTGCATCTCAAGGCTGTCCGTCATTCCGGTCTTCATAGTCACCGGCTGACTCAGATCCAGTGTCACGGCACCTTGGGGAATATTACTGGTTCCCTGTTCACTGACACTTAAAATCTCACCTTTTGCGGGAATATCCAGTGCCAGTGATTCCTCCGATTCCGCCCGCATATAAATAACAGAAGGAATACTGCTGTCCACCAGATAATAGCTGTAGCCAAAGAGTCCCATACCGGCCAGGATAAGGGCAGCACAAAGGCAGGCCCGGTAAATCCGCAGTCTGCGCACCTTCTGTTTCCAGAGCTGCAAAATGATGACTGCATCTTCTCCTGCCTGCCTTTTTACTTTTTCCGTTTCCGTAATCCATAGCTTCATACACATTCCCCCACTGAACTTCTGTCATTGCTGTATAGGGTATAGTGTACGTCACATTCCTATTTTTAATCTGTGATCACCGGGATTTGCGGTTTACAGTTTTCTCCAGTTTAACCACAAATGACCACATTCCCACTGCTTTTATATTCCTCCGGGCAGTCGTCCGTCAGAATCGTTCCGCTCTGAAACGCCCCGAAGGTCACAGAGCTGACATTTCCGAACTTAGAATGATCTGCCAGAATAAAACATTCTCTGCATTGTCCCATGGCAGTCTTTTTCACCATGGCCTCATTCATATCCGGTGTGGTCAGGCCACTCTGCCTGCTGATCCCATTGGTTCCAAAAAAGCCTTTGGTAAAATGATAACTCTGCAGATTCATCAAAGCCTGATTACCTACCACGGCCTCTGTGGAACCCTTCAATTCTCCGCCGACCAGATACACACGGAATCCCGCTGCTGCCAGTGTCTTGGCATGCGCTACCGCATTGGTCACAAAGGTGGCACTTTTCTCTGTCAGATAAGAAAGCATACTTGCTGTGGTCGTACCTGCATCCAGATAGATAAAATCCTCCGGCTGGATCAGTGCTGCCGCTTTGGCAGCCACCAGCTGTTTGGCTTCCACATTGACTTCTGCCTTCTGTTCCACCGTGGGTTCATGTGTTATCACCGTCCGGTCACATGCCACAGCACCTCCAAAGACCTTTACCAGCTTCCCGGCATTATGCAATGCTGTGATGTCCCGGCGTACCGTGGATTCCGACGTATTTAACAGATCTTTTACCTCGGCCACCGTAATGCTGTTTTTTTCTTCCAATAATTTCAGAATGATCTCATAACGTTGTTCTGTCAGCATAAATTGTTATTTTCTCTTTCCTTTGTCACATCTGTCTCCAGTATGATCTTACGCACGGGAAGAATACTTCCGGGCGACATGGATAATTCATCCACACCCATTGCAAGGAAACGTCTGGTCAGTGTCTGGTCTGCTCCCAGTTCTCCACAGATGCCCGCCCAGATACCTGCCTTGTGGGCATTCTCCACGACCATCTGTATCATGCGAAGCACTGCTGGATGGTGCGGATCGTAAAATGCATCCAGCTTCGGATTCTGCCTGTCGATGGCCAGTGTATACTGGGTCAGATCATTGGTGCCGATACTGAAGAAATCTACTTCCTTCGCCAGCTCTGCGCTCATCATGACGGCAGCCGGTGTCTCGATCATTATCCCCTGCTTTGGTTCTCCGAAAGACACACCCTGTTCCGTCAGTTCCTGTTTTACCTCCGCCACAATTTCTTTGATCCGGTGGACTTCTTCCACGCTGATGATCATGGGATACATAATGGAGATATTACCAAATGCACTGGCACGGAACAATGCACGGAGCTGTGTCTTGAAGATCTCCGGTCTGGTCAGACAGATACGGATGGCACGGCATCCCATGGCCGGATTTTCCTCCGGCTCCATTTCGAAGTAATCGCACTTCTTGTCTGCACCGATGTCCAGTGTACGGATGATCACAGGCTTTCCCGCCATGGTCTCCGCCACAGTGCGGTAGATCTGAAACTGTTCTTCCTCGGTAGGGAAGGTTTCTCTCTCCAGATATAAAAACTCACTGCGGAACAGGCCGATACCGCCGGCATCGTTCTGTAATACGGCCGCCAGATCCTTGCTGTTACCTATATTAGCATAGAGCATGATCTTCTTACCGTCAATAGTGATATTTTCACGTCCCTTTAAGGTCTGGAGCAGTTCTTTCTTCTCCTGCTCCTCCTGCTTTAGCTGCTGCATTTTCGACAGAGTATCTTCATCGGGATCCACATAGATGCAGCCGTTTCGTCCGTCCACGATACCAAGTTTTCCGTCTATGGCATCGGTCAGAGGGATATCGGTGCCGATCAGTGCCGGAATACTCATGGTGCGGGCCAGGATCGCCGTATGGGAATTCACAGATCCATGTACCGTTACAAAGGATAATACCAGATCCTTGTTCAACTGTACCGTCTCGGAGGGTGCCAGGTCGTCTGCCACAATGATCACGGGTTCTTCCGATGCTGCCATGCCTGCCGTTCTGCCACCCAGCACGCTTAATACGCGCTCGGAAATGTCTTTGACATCCGCAGATCTGGCTCTCATGTAGTCATCCTCCATAGAGGCAAACATCTGTGCAAAATTGTCTCCGGTGGAAGCCACCGCATACTCTGCATTCACCTGCTGCATATGAATGATGTTCTCAATGGACTCATTGTAATCATCATCCTCCAGCATCATCTGATGAATCTCGAAAATAGCTGCATTGGCTTCTCCCACTTCTTTCAAGGCTTTCTGGTACAGATTCTGCAGCTGCTCCATGGCGGTTTGTCTGGCCTGTCTGTAACGGGCGATCTCCCGGTCGGGATTCTCGATCTTCACACGCTTTACCTGCTGCTCATCCTTCTTATGAACACTGATCCTGCCAATGGCAATTCCGCCGAATACACTTTTTCCCTGGTAGACTTCCATGACTTTTCTCCTCTCCTGACGATAATATTATGATTACTTAGAAGTTTGCTTTCACAAATTCCGTAACAGCTGCATAAGCTGCTTCCTCATCCTCACCGTCGAAGGTCAGGGTGATCTCGTTGCCGGCCTTAACAGCCAGACCCATGATGCCGAAGATTCTCTTGCAGTCTCCGGTCTTGCCGTCCTTGGTCAGAGTGATGACACTCTGGAATTCCTTTGCTGCCTTTACCAGTTCTCCTGCTGGGCGAGCATGGATACCTTCGGGATCTGTGATAACATATTTAAATTCTTTCATTTTCTTATCTCCTCTTCTGATTTTTTATATTACGATAACTATTCAGCACCCGCATTCGCAAAACCGCTCTTTCAGAGTTTCCCTTTTGCTCATGTGGTTACTTTTTTCTTCAATACACCCAACAGCAGTGCGGACACTACCGTACCTGCCACCAGTGCCACCAGATACATCACTGCGTTACCTACTACAGGGAATACGAAAATTCCGCCGTGAGGTGCCATCAGTGTGCAGTGGAATGCCATGGACAGGGCGCCTGCCAGTGCCGAACCGATGATGCAGGAAGGAAGCACATGCAGAGGATCGGATGCTGCAAAAGGAATCGCACCTTCGGTGATGAACGCCAGGCCCATGATGAAGTTGGTGGGACCTGCGTCTCTCTCTTCCTTGGTGAATTTATTCTTGAATAACAGGGTTGCCAGTGCAATGGCACAGGGAGGAGTCATACCTCCGATCATAACAGCTGCCATGATATCGTAGTTGCCTGCGGTAATTGCTGCGGTTCCGAATACATAAGCTGCCTTGTTGAAGGGGCCACCCATATCGATAGCCATCATGCCGCCCAGGATCAGTCCCAGTACGATCCGACTGGAATCACCCATACCACTCAGGAAATTATTCAGTCCTGTATTGATGCCACCCATGATCGGTTCTACCACGAAGTTCATTGCCAGTCCCATGATCAAGATACCCACTACCGGGTAGATCAGTACCGGTGCCAGCTTTTCAATGGCATCGGGAAGCTTATCGCAGATCTTGCGAAGTCCCAGGATCAGATAGCCTGCCAGGAAACCTGCTACCAGTGCACCCAGGAATCCGGACTTTCCGTTGGCTGCCATCATGCCACCTACAAAGCCAAGTGCCAGTGCCGGTCTGTCACCGATGGCCATTCCGATGAAGCCCGCCAGTACCGGAAGCATCAGTCCGAATGCCACGCCGCCGATATTCTTGAACATTGCCGCTACCGGAGTGATCGTACCGAAATTGCCTCTCTGATCTGCCGGAAGTGCATTGATGTCAATGCTTAGGCCATCGATCAGGAAGGCAATGGCGATCAGGATACCACCGCCGACTACGAAAGGAAGCATATGGGATACGCCGTTCATCAGCTGGGTATAGATCTTATGAGCTGCGCTTTCCTTACCGGTTACGGCTGTAGTTGTTTCACTGCTTTCCCCGTGGAAAACTTCCACGTTTCCACTCATTGCCTGTTTTACCAGCTGGTCTGCCTTGCCAATACCGTCGGATACCTGACAGCTGATGACTTTCTTGCCGTTAAAGCGGTCCATGGGTACTTTGGCATCAGCCGCCACGATGATGCAGTCCGCCGCTTCAATCTCTTCTGCAGTCAGTACATTTTTTGCGCCTGCGGAGCCTCTGGTCTCAATCTTAATCTGACAGTCTGCTGCTCTGGCTGCCTTTTCCAATGCTTCTGCTGCCATATAGGTATGAGCGATTCCGGTCGGACAGGAGGTCACTGCCAACAGCTTAAAGCCTTTCTTCTCCTCGGTGGTAATACCGGTATCACTTAATCTGTCATCAATGCTCTTGGCACTTTCATCTGCTGCATCAATGATCTGTAAGAATTCCTCTACGCTTTTTGCGTTTCTCAGGGAAGTGGTAAAATTTTCATCCATCAGCATCACGGACAGTTTGCTCAGCACATCCAGATGTACATTATCCTTTGTATTCGGTGCTGCAATCAGGAACAGCAGTGTCACCGGTTCCCCGTCCAGAGATTCATACTCCACACCGTTTTTGATCACCATGGCTGCCAATCCGGGGGCTTTTACCGCATCACATTTTCCGTGAGGGATCGCAATTCCCTCTCCGATTCCCGTGGTACTCTCTTCCTCTCTTGCATAGACCTGTTCACGATACTTCTCCACATCAGACAGTTTTCCGCTTTTTGCCATCAGCTCCACTGCCAGATCCAGTGTTTCCTTTTTGTCAGCCGGAGCCGCATTCAGGGAAATACTTCTTTTGTCCAAAAGATCTGTAATTCTCATGTTGAAACCCATCCTCTCTTTTTATATTTATCATTGTTATTGTTCTACCTGCTGTAATACCTGCAAGACTTCTTCTCTGGTGGCCAGATTCTCGGAAAATGCACTGGCGCTTCCTGCAGCAATTCCCATATGGAACGCATGTACATAATCTTTCTTTTCCATCCATCCTGTCAGGAAACCTGCCACCATGGAATCGCCTGCACCCACACCATTGACCAGTGTTCCCTTCGGTGCCGGAGCTCCCATGCTCTGTCCGTCCGCTGCGATCAATACTGCTCCTTCGCCTGCCATGGAAATCAGTACATTCTGTGCTCCCATCTCCTGCAGTTTCCTGCCGTATGGAACCACCTCTTCCCTTGTGGAGAGCTTCACGCCGAAGATATCCCCCAATTCATGGTTGTTGGGTTTTACCAGAAAAGGATGATACGGCAATACCTTGACCAGCAGGTCTCTGGTGGCATCCACTACGGTGAGAACACCTCTTCCCTGAATTCTCTCCAGAATTCTCTGATAAATGTCATCCGGCATGGTATAAGGAATACTTCCTGCCAATACCAGGACATCTCCGTCTCCCAGTCTGTCAATCTTTTCCATCAGCTGTTCCAAAGCTTTTGCATCAATATCCGGGCCACAGCCATTGATCTCTGTTCCGTCAATACTTTTCAGCTTCAGATTGATTCTGGTCATTCCGTGATCGATTTTGATGAAATCAGCATTTACGCCAAACTCGCTCAATCTTCGGATCAGTTCCTCTCCGGTGAATCCCGCCGCATATCCCAGGGCTGTGGAATCCAGTCCCAGATTCTTCAGTACGATAGATACATTGATTCCCTTTCCTCCCGGAAGAATCAGCTCTGATGAGGTTCTGTTCGTCATCCCCAGCTGAAAGTCATCCACGGACACGATGTAATCCAGTGACGGATTGAAGGTCACGGTACAAATCATTTCTATCCCTCCTGTCTGTCATCTTTCTTGTTCTTATGATGTTATTATATCTTCATATTCAGTCAAATTCAATCAATTTAATTCACAAATATGGTGCTTTATTTTGGTTGAATTTGCACAAAATAAAAGGATGAAGTATTTCTTCATCCTTTTTCAATGTTTCTTTCACTATAGCATTTCCCTTATCTGGCTTCTTTAAACCCGTTTGCCTGTTCTTTCATTTCCTTTGCATTGGAAAGCGCCGCTTCCGTCAGTGCATCACTGCCTAACAGTCTTGCCAGCTCCGCCAGGCTTTCCTCTTCTGCCACCTTGTGAATGTCCGTAATGGTCATATCATCGGTACTGCTCTTTTCAATAATGAAATGCACATCCGCCATGGCTGCGATCTGAGGCAGATGAGTGATACAGATGACCTGATGGGCTCCTGCCAGAATACTCAGCTGCTCCGCTACTTTCCATGCGGTTCTGCCGCTGATACCGGTATCGATCTCATCAAAGATCAATGTATCAATGGCATCTTTCCCTGCCAGTACCGTTTTGATCGCCAGCATCACCCGGGACAGTTCACCGCCACTGGCCACCTGGTTCAAAGGTTTCAGACTTTCTCCGGGATTGGTGGAAATCAGGAATTCCACATCATCATAGCCTTTTGCTGTAATGGCCTGACCGGGTCTGACTGCGATGTCAAATTCCACCGTCAGGAAATTGAGACCTATCAGCGCATCTTTCAATTTCTGCGTCAGTACCGCTGCATTTTTTCTGCGGATCTCAGACAGTTCTTCACAGGCTTTCTTCAGTAACGCCTGTTTTTCCTCCCACTCGGCGTTCAATTTCTGCATATAGGCATCATAATCCGCCAGTTTTTCCAGATAAGCTTCTTTTTCCTCTTTGTACCGCAGGATCTCTTCGATCGTGTTGCCGTATTTTCCCTTGAGGTGATTGATGGTATTCAGGCGATCCTCTGTACTGCGAAAATCCTCTTCATCAAATTCCAGATCCGACATATATTCGGAGACATCATGATTGTAATCTGACAAAAGACTTTCCACCTCTGCCAGCTGTTCCTCCATCTGTTCCAGTGCAGGATCATACATGGTCACACTACGCAATGCCCGCAGTGCCCTGCTCAAAGAATTCCCGGCACCGTCTTCCGCATCATTGCCACTGAGTTGATAGCTCTCCGCCAGGCTTTCCGCAATTTTTCGGCTGTTGGACATTTTGCGGTACGCCTGTTCCAGCTCCTCATCTTCTCCGGGCTGCAGGGAAGCATCCGCGATCTCCTTTTGTTCAAATTCCGCCAGAGACTGTTCTCTGCTTCTGGAGGTATCATCCAGAGTTTCCTCTGTGATCTTTTTCTCCAGGGCAGTACACTCATGATAAAGTGCAGCCACCCGCCCTGCGCATTCTGCAAATTCCGCTCCCGCATAGGCATCCAGGATCTCCATATGTTTTTTCTTGTTTAGCAGAGACTGGTGCTCATGTTGTCCGTGAATATCGATCAGCAGCTCCGAAAGTTCCTTCACCTGCTTTGCCGTCACGGTCTCTCCATTGATGCGGCAGATGCTTTTCCCGGAGGAAAGTTTTCGGCTCAGGATCACGGTTCCGTCTTCCGAAGGTTCCAGATCCATGCTCTTTAATTTTTCCGCCAGCCTTTCTTCCTCGCAGTCGAAGACCAGTTCCACCAGACCGTTCTCTTCTCCCCGTCTGAGCATGTCTTTCTCGAACTTTCCTCCCAGTGCCAGATTCACTGATCCAATGAGTAATGATTTACCGGCACCGGTCTCACCGGTCAGTATATTCAGTCCTTCTCCGAACTCTACCTCTGTCTCCCGGATAAGAGCCAGATTTTTCACGCGTAAACTACGAAGCATGTATTTCCCCCTGTCTTACCTTTCTATCATCAGATGGATCTTGTCCATAAGGATCTGGGTATCTTCCACGGTCCGCACTGCCACCATGATCGTATCATCTCCGGCGATACATCCCACCACTTCGGAGAATTTCAGGGCATCCAGTGCCGCCGCCACTGCCATGGCCATGCCGGATACGGTCTTGATCACCAGAATATTCTGTGCCATGTCCATGGAGATAAAACCGTCTCTGAGGACGCGGATGTATTTATCTCCCATATGACTGTCATCCTGTTTTAAAATGACGTATTTCTGTTTGCCGCCACCGGTGGGTACTTTGGACAACTTCAGTTCTCTGATATCTCTGGATACGGTAGCCTGTGTCACAGCAAAACCGGCTTCCTTCAGATAGCCCGCCAGTTCCTCCTGGGTCTCCACATCTCTTTTTTCTATAATTTCCACGATCTTGCGATGTCTTGTTTTCTTCATCTTGACCTCATGCCTTTCTCACAACAATTCGTCAGGAATCTCTCATTTTCCGATGCAATACATCCAGGAAGCTTACCTGATTCAGCTGAATAAACTCGGTGATCTTCTCCGACTGCACAATACGGATCCGGTCCCCGGTACACATGGTCACTTTGTGGCTGCCGTCATAATTGGCTTCCACGGTCTGGCTTTTGCCCTCTCTGCCACCGGGAATCTCTATAACGATCTCATCTTCCGGGGACAGGATAATGCTTCTCTGGTTAAGGCTGTGGGGGCAGATCGGTGTCAGGGTGATCAGTTTCGCCTTGGGCTCCACCAACGGCCCGCCCGCCGACAGATTATATCCCGTGGATCCTGTTGGTGTAGTCACGATCATTCCATCTGCCTTGTAATGATTCAGAAGCTGTCCGTTGACATAGATGTTGAATTCTATGATCTGCAGGGATCCGCTTCGGGAAATGACGATGTCATTCAAAGCCCAGCCTTCCGACACGGTTCCATCCGCACAGCAGACTTTACCGTTTAACATCATTCTGCGTTCTTTCTTAAAATCATCCCGGATCAGGCGGTCCAGGGATTCCTCTAATCCAGACAGTTCGATCTCCGTCATATAACCTACGGTTCCCAGATTCACTCCGATGATGGGGACAAGGATCTTCTTCGTCTCTCTGGCTGCCTGCAGCACCGTGCCGTCGCCGCCCAATACGATCATGCAGTCCACATCTAACGGAATGTCCGTTGCTTCCTCTTCCGCCACGGAATCCGCTTCTTCCTTCCAGTCGGATTCCTTGACCTTTAATTTCACCGTACAGCCTTTGGTTTCCAGATAATTCTGGATCCGTTTCGTGGTCGCAAGCTTCTGATCCTTATGCTTGTTGGTATATATCAGAAAATGCTTCATAGCTTCGCACTCCTTGTCTGTTACAGGGTATGAGAGTTGTCTACGATACCTTTGATTACGGCATCCCATTCAGGGGTATAGGACAGTCCGGCCTTTTCCTCTATAATAGTCTGTAAGGCGCTCTCCGCTTCATGCTCGGTCAGCGCCAGCTTTTCTTCGGAGATCTCCTCCGGCTTACGGATATGCAGCAGATATTCGATATTGCCCTCCGGTCCCTTGATGGGGGAATATTCCAGATGGAGTACTTCGAAACCGATGCTGTCCGCATAATCGATGATCTTGCGGATCACTTCCTCGTGGATCTGAGGCTCTCTCACCACACCGTTCTTGCCCACCTTGCCTCTGCCGGCCTCGAACTGGGGCTTGATCAGACACACCATCTGTCCGCCGGTCTTTAACAGATTTCTCGCCGGGATCAAAATCTTGGTCAGAGAAATAAAGGACACATCCACGCTGGCGAAATCCAGAGCATCCGGGATATCCTCCGGGGTCACATAACGGAAATTGGTCTGTTCCATGCATACCACCCGCTCATCATTCCGCAGTTTCCAGGCTAACTGCCCCTGTCCCACGTCCACGGAATACACCTTCGTGGCTCCGTTCTGGAGCATGCAGTCCGTGAAGCCTCCGGTAGATGCACCGATATCCATGCAGATCATGCCGTCCAGCAGAAATCCCCACTGTTCCATTGCCTTTTCCAGCTTCAGGCCTCCGCGGCTGACATATTTCATGGTATGATTTCTGACTTCCAGTTTGATCTTGCTGACATCAAATCCGGTGCCGGCCTTGTCTTCCTTCTGTCCGTTGACATAGACATTGCCGGACATTATGATGGCTTTTGCCTTTTCTCTGGAAGGAGCATACCCCTGCTCTACCAGAATCACATCCAGTCGTTCTTTCATCTTCGTCTCCTAATTATTTATAATCTTTCCAGAATTTTCTCCGTGATGCTTTCCGCATCCAATCCGATCTCCTTTTTCAAAAGCTCTACATTTCCATGTTCCACATAAGCATCGGGAATAGCTGCCATGACACATTTGATCCGTTTCTCGTGGTCATTCAGACAATCCAACACCTTTTCTCCGAATCCTCCGCTTTGGACATTTTCTTCCATGGTCACAATCATCTCATGATCTTCGCAGGCCGAAAGTACTGCCTCTTTGTCAATGGGCTTGATAAATCTGGCATTGATGATACTTGCCTTGTAACCCTTTTCATGCAGAAGCTTCTGGACTTCCTCCGCTGTCTTTACCATACTGCCTACGGCAAACAATGCGATACCGCCCTCTCTTGCGATCCACTCCGCCTTGCCCAGTTCAATGGGGGCACGGTGTTCGGCAAGTCCGGCATAAGCCGTTCCTCTGGGATATCGCACCGCAATGGGCGCATCCAGTGCCACGGCAAACTTCATCATATCCGATAATTCCCATTTGTTCTTCGGCGCACAGATATGCATATTGGGAATTCCCGACAGATAGGTATAATCAAAAATACCCTGATGGGTCTCACCGTCACTCCCCACCAGCCCTGCACGATCTATAGCAAACACTACCGGCAGATTCTGAATACACACATCATGCAGGATCTGATCGTAGGCTCTCTGTAAAAATGAAGAATACACCGCAACAATAGGTTTCATGCCTCCTGCTGCCAGTCCTGCTGCGAAGGTCACCGCATGTTCCTCCGCAATTCCCACATCAAAGAACCGGTCCGGGTACATATTCCGGAAGCGCTTTAAGCCGGTGCCGTCCGGCATGGCTGCCGTAATAGCCACTACCCGTTCGTCCCGCTGGCCCAGCTTGCACATAAGCATTGCCTAGTCCGCTCCCTTGTCTTCTAGAATTCCACGCCTTCAGGGGATGGGAAGGAATTCCCGTCTCGATGTCAAAAGGCTCTGCCCCGTGGAATCTGGCGGGATGTTTCTCCGCCGGTCCATAGCCCTTGCCCTTCTGGGTAATCACATGCACCAGCACAGCTCCCTTGACTCTCTTGGCTTCCTCAATGACCTTGATCAGGCCTTCGATATCATGTCCGTCTACCGGGCCTAAGTAAGTCACTCCCATATCCTCAAAAAACATCCCGGGGATCACCAGCTGTTTGAAGCTGCTCTTGGCCCGGCGGATACTGTTGACAATACCGTCGCCACCGGGTTTTCTCTTGAGAGCGTTGTATATGCCCTCTTTCAGATCCAGATAGCCGGTCGCCGTACGGATATTGTTCAGATATTTGGAAACACCGCCCACATTTTCGGAGATGGACATATTGTTGTCGTTTAATACCACAATAAAGTTCGTCTCCAGTTTGGCTGCATTGTTCAAGGCCTCGTAAGCCATGCCTCCTGTCAGAGAGCCGTCTCCGATCACGGATACAATGGTGGTCTTCTCCCCTTTGAGATCTCTTGCCTTCACCAGTCCCAGTCCTGCGGATATGGAGGTAGAACTGTGTCCGGTATCAAATGCGTCATAATCACTTTCTTTTCTCTTGGGGAACCCACTCATGCCATGGAACTGGCGTAAGACATCGAAACCGTCCTTGCGGCCCGTTAATATTTTGTGGGTATAAGACTGATGACCTACATCCCAGATGATCTTGTCCTCCGGGAGATTCAGAGCAAGATGAAGTGCCATGGTCAGTTCCACCGCTCCCAGGTTCGAACCCAGATGTCCCCCGGTCACACTGATCTTTTCGATCAGGAACTGCCGAATCTCCTCCGCCAGTTCCCCATAGTCTGATTTATCTATTTTTTTGATATCGTTTGCTTTCTCGATCTTATCCAGTAACATTGGCTTTTCCTCTGCTATTTCGTTCTATGGACCAGGTGCAGCAACAGCTCCTTCAGGAATTCATGTTCTCCCGAAAAGCTGTCCAGAATCGCTACCGCTTCCCCGGTCAGCCGTTCCACTTCTCTGCCGGATTCTTCCAGTCCGTGTAAAGTCACATAGGTCTGCTTATGATTCTGTGCATCACTTCCGGTAGCTTTTCCCAGCTCCTTGCTGTCCCCTAT
>OGUA01000513.1_pt1 | contig 16075 bp, 18 predicted proteins | sample 1573691 | NCBI WGS metagenome assembly OGUA01 (sample SAMEA2581925, study PRJEB24529) | metagenome | biome: Human gut stool | place: China | collected 2011 | reverse complement strand
CATAGATCAAATCAAGGTCGACGCTTGTGCTGATTCCATCCACACGCCCGGTCGAAGTATACTGCCAGCCGAAAAGTTCCTGCGTTGTCTGCGGCTTGTATTTGTCGTTCGGTGTTTCTTCCAGCTGCATTTCCAGCTGCGAAGGATAACGTGCCACCCAGAATCTACATGCATACGCCGTCTGATCTAATACGTTTTTGTACCAGTCCACATTACAGTAGATGCCGAATTCATACCCCCCAGCTTCTATTGTCACTTTAGCTACATTAACAAGCTGTGTCAACTTTTCTTTTCCCAGCTGGCGCAGTGTCTTGTCTTCCATATCCCACCAGACTGTGCAATCCTCGACATTACATGATTTCAGCAGTTCAACAACCTGCTGTGCTTCTGTCTGCTGCTTTTCTGGCGTAGTGCCGTAGCTGTACTTGTACACATCAAACGGGATCCCCTGTGCCTTAACTCCGGCTAAATTATTGTGAAACTGATAGTCTGTTTTTCCGGATCCTCGGACAGAACGTAGCACAGCGAAGTCGACACCTGCTGCTTTCACCTTTCCCCAGTCAATCACTTTCTGATTGTCTGAAACATCAATCCCTCTTCTACTTCTCTGTACTGTCATTTCCGAATTCTCCTTCCTGTTTTGCATTCATAATTTTTTCTGTGACCGCAAGTCCCTTAGTCAGAACCGACGGGACATTGTAACCGCATTCAACAAGATTTTCCAAAATGCTTCGTGCTTCATTCACGATCAACATTGCTACTACCCACCAGCCGATCATTGTTAAAAATGCCAGATTGATTCCCAGCACGTCATTTCCCAACTGCACAAACACGTCGGATATTATGAAAGCCACAAGGATGATTGCCCAATACCCCATTTTTTTTGCAATGCCAATCAGCCCTGTTTTGCTGCTTTCTTCTTTCTTTGATCGAGATTTGTACCACCCTGTAAGCCAGTCAAGTACATTTAACACCAGAAATGCTGCGAATACATACCAATAAATGCCGAATACTGCTGTCAATATGGTCACAACCCCGCCCGCGAAAGCGTTGTATTTGTCTGTCAAAGCTGCTCCAAAATTATTTGTCATTGTTTTCTTCCTCCTCATGCTATCTCATAGTCTTTCAGTGCTTGCGACTTGTATCTGTCTGGAATTTGTTCGCCGTACTTGATCGCTTCGATTTCTGTTGTTGTCTCAACTCCCTTGATCCATGCAAACATACTGTTGCAATAAATTGTGTTAAATTGTACAAACTTCATTGCTGCGTCAATCATCTTTGTCATGTCCACTGCCGAATAATATTTGCAAAGTTCCCCGTCTGCATGATATTCCAGCTGTGTTGCTCCAGCCGAAATTTGATGTTGCTTTCTAAACAAATTTATCTGGTCTTTTTCTGTCAGACTGATGTGTACGACGGAACCGTCCGTCAATTCTACATCCACTCCTTCGTAGATTGTGTTTTCACAACGATTTGAAATTTCTGCAATCTTTGCCGCTCTGATTTGTTCAACATCCAGTTCCTGCACTGGTTGTTCCATAAACGCCGATCCATCGTTCGACAAAATCATTCCGCCGTCAACTTTCATATATACGGTTTCAAACCCTTCATATTTTGCTACTATACTTCCATTTTCTGTCAGAATGTCAATTTCGGTTGTATTCTGATGCTCTGTTAGTTCCACCGTCTGCACAAGCAACATATTTTGTGCAACTTTCTTGACAGATCCATCAAATATTTTGTCATTATTTTTGAATCTGATTTTCATGCTTCTTCTCTCCTTTTCAATCAAACTGTAAAACATATTGGAACACCAATCGCTGTCGAAGCATTGATGCTTCCAGCACTCCCGCCACTAAATACATGGCAAAAGCCCTGTGTATTTTCCGCATACGCAGAATCACACCACCAATCCGTTCTATTTCCCTGTTCTGCCTTTCCTTTTCCTCGTCCTTTGCATACATGCCGGAGTGATCCCATAAATATCGGGAATTGCACACCGCATCCATTACCGCATCCAACCTCTGACCACGTATTATGTCCCCACACTTCCACTTCTGATGGCAGCCACAGCTTTTGGTCATTCTTCCATTCCCATCCACCTTTTGTGTTACAAAGCCGTTTATCTGCTTTAATTACTGTGCGCAGATCATCTGGCAGCGCATTGAAGATCGTTGTATTCAGCGTTGTTTTTAATGCACTTTCTGGAAATCCACCAGTGTTCGTATTCGTTCCATTCATTGCATATGTCGTCTCAAGGCAGTCGCGCGAAATAAAGTACAATCTGTGACTGTTATTGGATTGATACCCAAAATATGTATCTATTCCGGCAATTTCCATTCTGACCGATTCCCCCGTCGTCAAAGTAATGTCTTTATAGTCTCCAATATTCAGCCCCGCGAAATCTCCTGTCGCCGCTTTTGCAGCAATCTCCCCCCACGACAACTCGATCTCTTTTCCGTAATAGCCATATGCAGCGCGGATCTGTGCTTGTTTATCATCCAGCGCATTTGCCACGAGATATCCCTCTGGAATATATCCTTTTTCGGTGATTTCAAGTGTGTCAACGACTCCCAACGATACTTTGACTGCATTCATAAGGTCAGAATATTTGATTGTCTTCGTTCCGCTTGACTTCTCGACAATCAAAATATCGTCTGCCGCAATATCTGTTGTCTGTGCGATTTGATTGATTGTTTTTTCTGGTAAACTCATTTTTTTCATTCCTTTCTTCACAATGTCGCAAAGATTTTTCTTGCGCATATTCTTTCGCCATTATCCGTTACAATCAGTTCGTCTGCGCTTGTTGCCATCCCTTGAATCACTTCATTTGTCACTGCGATCTTTTCTATGACGTCTGCGCGTTCCTGCAATTCTTGAATATACAGCAACAACTTTCCTGCTGTCTCGTCGTCCAGAATTCCTTTGATCGTTTCAACCCATGCTTCAAATTCGGACTGTTGCTGGCTTGTGTAATTCTGCAAATACTGTTTGAAGTTCTCCAGAAACACGTCCGCTGCCGTTTTGTCGTCGTCAACGTTGTCTTTATAGTCCTGCAAGTATTCTCCCGCTGCCGTCTGTTTCTGGTCAATTCCTTCTTCAAAGTCCTCGACGTCGAATGCAATTCTTGTCTTCTGTTCTTCAAAATATTTATTGAACTGTGCATATATCTGTGAAAAATCAATCTGATCAACCGCCCCAGATACCCAGCCACATTTTGCGTTGTCCATTCTTGTATCTGTAATCATTGACTGTGTGATCACTGTTGTTCCGGCAGCAATGTATACTTCTGCGATTGTGATTTCAAATACAGTGTCGCTTCTTGTGTTTGCTGGCTTTGCTGGTGAAGCTGCATTCCCGCCTTTGTCTGCGTATGCCGTGATCGTTCTTGCCGATAGATCCAGCTTGATCTTGATAGCGTCATATCTGTTCAGATTTCCGCTTGCGACTTCCAGATCAATGACCAGTGGTTCTGTGTTCTGGTAGCCGTAGCCAATAAGCCACGCATACCCCGCTTTCACAGTCACTGACATTGCGCCATTCGCAACAACCTGAAGATCTCCGTTGAATACTCCGCTTTTGAACAACGGCTTGAAATAATTCGCCCAGTGTGCAGCATTATATTTTCTGTCCCCGCCCTTCGAGTTGAAGAATGTTGCTATTTCCATTGTTTCACCTTCTTTCTAATTATTATCAAGATTCACTGTTTCTGGCAGTGGATCACCAAACGTCGGAACTATATCGAATCCGCCGTTTTCAAAGATCTCTTGAATTTCCGTGATTCGCTTGTCCATTTCTATTCCCCACATTTTCTTTTTCACTGTCACAACGTCGCCCAGATCGTAATCTTCACGATATACAAAATTGACAAACGGCTTTGTCTGTGCGTCCATAGCTTCCACAATTCCATATTCAGCCAGCTTTTCATTTCCCTTCTGTTTCAAAATTTCTGTGTATTCCGCCGTTGTCATGTCGTCGTCCTTCTGGACGTCCCTTGCGTCAACAATAACTTCTCGAAGATTCCAGCCAGTGCCGCCGCCCACTGTCACCAGCGTTCTTGCTGCTCCTTCTCCCTCACCCGCCACGATTGCGCATGTCTTCGTGTTCTGATTGCTGAATACATATGCAACGCCGTTCAAATTCTTGTGGATTTCCGAGAAACAAACACGGCTTCTTTCTCTCTGTGATTCTGTTCTGTCAACTCCCTTGTATACTTCAAAGAAGAACTTCTTTGCCTTGAAGTCTGCGCGAATAGTAAATCCAAGATTGCTATATTTCGACAGCTTGCACATATATGTATACAGTTCTTTGTACGAAACTTGAAAGCGGACTGTTTCTGTGAATCCTTTTAATTCTCCTAGTTCTACGAACGGCATTGCGGTTACCGACTGCACCAGTTTTCGCATTCCTTCTTCTGTCTTTCCGTTGAAGTTTACGACTGTTTTTATTGCTCTTCTGTCCATGATCGCAGACAAGAATCGCCCTTTTGCCGTGATTTCATTCACTGTGTCGTCAATCGCTATATACTCAACTATTCCGCTTTCTTTGCTTGTCGTTTTTACGATATGCCCGTTCTTGTCTTTGAACTCCCGCTTTGACAGAATGTTGTTTTCTGCAAGTAGTTGCAAATTTCTTTCATTAAGTGGCGCATGAAGTTCGAATGTTCCGCATTCATAATATTTTCGTGTCCAGCACGTCAATTACTCCTAGTCGGTTCAAGTTCTGATCATACGAAACAACAATCACTTTGTTTTCTTCTGACATTCCCTTTCCCCTTTCTATGCAAACATATACTGATTTTTGTATTCAAGTTTAACATTCAAATACTCCACCCCTTCGTCTGCGTCATACTTGATTACATTTCGCCCCATAACAAGTTGAATATATCCTTCGTTATCTTCGTCTACAGTGTAGTTATAGTCTATTGTCACGCCGTTTCGGAGTAGTTCGACTGTGATTTCACCTTCTATAGTTTTTACTGTTATCTGATCATTCGGAAGCATTGTACAAATAAGCTTCAATGTTTCGGACGTCGTTTGATTATATATGATTGGATTCACCACTGTGTCATCTGCTTCCATCGTGATCGTGACCCCGACGTCTTTTGTGCTTTCGTTGTCCACTTGCTTGATTGCGTCTGTTTCTCTGTGTCCGAACTCCATTCCTTCTTCTGGTATCTCGCATTCAAATTTCCAATCTGCACACCACTGTGACATTTCAATTTTTATCGTCCCGGACGCATCCGTGAAATACGGATCCGTGCATATCAACGATATTGTTGCAAGTCGGATCACGCCTGTCTCTTCAACTTCGATACTTTCTACCCTGTATTTGATTTCACGTCGATCACCTTCTTCTTCATGAATGAATGTCCCTTCCGAATGAATTTTAAATACTTTTGAAAGAAACTCACGATTTTGTCTGTGATTTCTTCTGATATTTGCCGTAATCACAATGTTACGTTGTTCTAGCCCTTCGCCATTATATGTCGTTCCGTCTGTCGTCGCGTTCTGTGACGTAGATACAGTGTTTTTTACACTGTAAATTCCGTCACAGCCAACCAGAAAATATTCACAATTATCGTGATCGTATGCAAATATTGCTTCCTGTCCTACGTCATTCCTACAAGTTATCGTCTTCACGTTTAGATCACCCGCCTTTCAACCTCATAACCATTTGTCGTGTTTGATTTCTTGTTTGTCGTCCTACTTCATATGGCGACAAGGCTTTCGGACTGTTGATAGTGATATTCTGTGTAAATCCACCCGCTGGCGTCGGTGCTGTTGTCTGGTGTGTATTTGTACCACCCGAAGCAAAATAGCCATCTATAGTGGTTGGTACGCTCTTACTGGCTGCTTTTTCAAATGCATCCGCGTTATCTTCCATTCCTTCTTCATATCCGATCAGCTGTCCCGCTGCCATCTGTTTTCCAACTTGATCACGAAAAACCCTTGACGGGCTATGTATCCCCAGTGCATTTTTTGCTGCGTCTAGTGCATTTCTCGCTGCGTCTGCTACAGCGTCCGCCAGATTTCTTGCTGCATTCACTACGCCATCTTTGATTCCCGCAATGATATTTGATCCAAGTTCGCCCCAGTTTATATTCCGAAAGGTTGTAAAAATGGCAGATACGACCTGTGGGATTGCTGCAATCAGCGTGGGGATTGCCTGTATCAGTCCGCTAATAAGCGCACCTATCAGCTGTATTCCTGCCGATATAATCTGTGGTAAATTCTGAATGAGCACATTGACTATTGTTGTTATAATCGTCGGTAACATCGCGATCAGCTGTGGGATTGCCTGTATCAGTCCATTGACAAGCGCAGTCAATATTTGCACGCCAGCTTCTAATATCTTAGGTAGATTCTGAATCAATACACTGACTATTGTTGTTATAATCGTCGGTAACATTGCGATCAGCTGTGGGATTGCCTGTACAATGCCTGTGATCAGAGAAACAAGCAGATTCAGACCCGCTTCTACGATCTGCGGCAGATTTTCTGCAATCGCCTGTACAATTACAGGAATCAGATCGACTATGGATTGTATAAGTGTTGGGATTGCTTGCGTGATACCATTTATCAGATTTACAAGGATCATTGCACCTTCACTGACAATGGATGGTAGATTTTGTGTGATTGTTGATGTTATCGTCGTGATCAGCTGCGGAAGAATTGCCGCAAGCTGTGGTATTGTCTGGTTTAGTCCTTGCAGTATGCCTGTGAATAGCATTACTGCTGCGTTTAATACTTCCGGCAGTAGCTGTGGAAGCATTGCTATTGCCGTCTGGATCAATGTAAAAAAGCTGTTCGTCAACGGTTCGATCAGCGATTGTCCCAGCCCTTTTGCTTCGCCTGCAAGTTCCTTCGCTGCTCCAGACAGCCCGGTGATCAGCTGTGGGATTGCTTGCAGAATCCGCGGTACTGCTGCCATAACGCGTGGCGCTATGTTGTCGATTACCGTTACCACAGAATCGACCATTTCCCCTACCAGCGCGTCAATGTCTGCGTTTTCGTCCGCAAGCCCTGTCTGTAGGTTCGTCCACGCCGCTTTCGCAGAAGCGATTGATCCTTGAATGGTTGTGGCTGCTTCCTTTGCCGTCGTTCCTGTTATTCCCATTTCAGTTTGCACGACGTGAATTGCGTCAACAATGTCGGAGTATGACGATATATCATACTTTACGCCCGACAGCTTCGTGGCATCATCAAGCAGCCTTTGCATTTCTTCTTTGGTGCCACCATACCCCAGCTTCAAGTTGTCAAGCATTGTGTAGTTTGCCTTTGCAAAGCCGGAATATGCGTTTTTGATGGATTCCATATCAGAGCCCATTTTATTTGCGTTGTCCGACATGTCAGTTATTGCCATGTCTGCTTTTTCGGCGGCTGCTACGGTGTCGCCGTCAAGGCTCTGGATCAACGCTGCGGACATGCTCGTCACGGTTTCCATGTAGTCGTTCGCTGACATTCCCGCCGTCTTGTATGCCCCGTTTGCTTTTTCGATCACGGCTTCTTGTGCCTTGATCAAATTGTTGTAGTCGTCTTTCGCATCCTTCGTCGTCTTTCCGACGCTCTTAGCGTATCCCGACAGGCTTTGCCCGCCTGCTCCGAATAGCGTTTCCACACCGCCGACCAGCTGTTCATAGTCGCCGTAGTTTTCCACGGCTCCTTTTGTGATCGCCACCATGGCGGTTGCTGCGGCTGTTGAAAATGCCGTAAAGGCTTTGATCGTGCCGCCGACCGTTGTTGTCAGCACTGACCATCCACCCTTCGCTGCGGTTGTTGCGGCGCTTCCTGCCGCCTGTTCTATCTGCTTTACGCTCGGCATTTTCCCCGCCAGATCGCCTGCTGCCGTTTTGGCTTTTCCGAATGCGTCCGCAATTTTTTGCACTGCCGGGTGTGCGTTTTTGAAGGCTTCCACCTTCTGCCTTGCCCCGTCAACCGCAGTCCCGATTGTTTTTACAGTCTTGCTTTCCTTCACCGTCTCGGTGATCTTCTGCTTTGCATTTCCAAAAGCTGTCGTTAGCTTATTCACTCCGGGGATCTTCTGCGCTATGTTAGCAAGCGATTTCCCGAAGTTCTGCGCCCCGGTCTTCATTTTATCGAATGTACTGATCTGGCTTTTTAGTGAATCCAGCTTCTGCGCTGTGGCTGCGATCTCTCGCTGCAAGTCTCTGTATGCGTCGTCGTTTACATCTTTTCCTGCTGCTGCCATCTGCTTTTCGGCTTCTGTCAGCAGTTTCATTTTTTCTTCCGTTTGCTGTACTGCCTGTTTCAAAAGCACTTGTTTTTGTTCCAGCAGTTCCGTGTTTTTGGGATCCAGCTTCAAAAGTGAATTGACGCCTTTTAGTTCTTTTTGCAGGCTGGCTGCTTCGGCGTTCGGTTTTTCAAGCGCTTTCACAAGGTTTTCAGTGCTTCCGTTTATCTCGACTGTGATCCCTTTCAGTGCCTTTCCCATTTTACCTCGGCTTTCCGAAAAGTTCACGCAGCCGCTTTCTGTCTGGCTCTGTCTGCATCAGCGTTCTTGCGTTCTCCAGATACTCGCGCCCCTCTTCCGAATGATTGCACGAATGTATAAAAGCGTCCCGCTTGTACTGCAAATAGTCGATGTACTCCAGTTCTTCGATTTCATTCATGTTCAGTCCTGTGTACTCATGTACTAAATGTTCCCAGTACGTCGGGATCTCGAAGAAATCTTCTTCGCTTGTCGGGTAGAAGGGCGGGTTTAGTTTGGGTCTGTGTCTGGAATCTTTACGAAACGCACATACTGTGCGAAGAATGCTTTCATGTCCTCAATGTCCATGTTTTCTTCTACCCAGTCTTTGCTGATTGCTTCACCATTCATATTGTTGGAAAGAATCTTTGCGGTCATTGTGTACAATTCTTCTATTGTACGCCTGTTTGCTCCGCTTCTTTCCTTTGCGTTCTGCGCTTCTTCTCTTTCTGTGATCGTGTCCTGCATGTCCATAAGTGCGTCAAAAACCTTCTTTTTCGGCATTCCGACGACAATTACTTTGACGCCATTTTCGCTTTTAGGATCATCAAAGGTCAATGTCATGTAGTTACGCTTTACTTTTTGAAAATTTACTGATAAATCCATTCCGCTTTCCTTCCTTTCGATTCCGCGGGGCTATGTATCACATGCCCCGCATTTCCTTGATTGTTAGCCTTTTGCTGCTGTCTGCGCTGCCAGAAATTCTGTAATGATTTCGGCTTTTGTTGTCTTTGTGATCGTGTAGCCTTTCGCTGCTGCAATGGTCTTGATCTGATCTACGGTCAGCGCGTTCAATTCCTCGCTTGTGTATTCGTTCTGGTACTCTTCTTCGTACTCTTCGACAAATTCAATCAGCGTTCCGCGGCTGTCGTGCGGCTTGCAGTTGAATTCTGCGTCAATTACTGTCGCTGAATCCGCAGCAAAAGTGATGGTGAATCCTGCTGTATTTCTTCCGACGATCAGCAAATAGCAGTTTCCTTCCACCGGATCTTCATGTACAAACAAGATCACATACTGCTTGCCGTCGTCGTTGGCTGTGCCGCCGACCTTCAAGCGTCTGTACTTCTTGCCGTTTTCTCCATCCTCTGTGGTTATGACTGCCGTTGCGGACAGCTTCGCCAGTGAATTTGCATTCCATGTGAAAAGACCTGTCTTGAAGGTTGCTTCTTCGTCCGTCAAGATCTCTTTTACGACCATCCCCAGATCGTCTTTTTCTGTCGTCATTGTGGGCTTATACTCCACGCTTGCGCCGTTCTTGATCCATCCGGTGTGGTTTTCTTCTGTCATTACTTTTTTCAGAATCTCTGTGAATGTCTCCGGCAATGTTCCTGTGTATAACATTGTGTACACTTTGCCGGATCCCAGCACAACTTTTTCCTTTGATCCTTTCATGCCTTTTACCTCTTTTCCATAAAATTCATAGTGAAAATTGTTTCAAACATTTTTTCATCTGGAAGCCACTGTCTTTCCTTCTCAAATTTCCAGTTCATCTTTTCAAAGGCTTTTTCCAGCTTCCCTTCGTTTTCGTTGTCCAGTCTTTCTGTGTAAAATTCTACTGTCAGATTGTGTTCGACGATCCGGGCGTGGAAGTCGTCGCCGTCCTGTGCCGTCTTGTCTATGAACGCCACAAAAGGCAGCTTCTGTGGTCTATCAAACGCCGTGTCTGCTACTGGTAGTTCTGTTTCTGTCTCCAGATATGTTTTGATGTCTGTCATTCCCACAGTCCTTTCATTTTTTCGTCAAGCACCTGTTCTGCGATCTGTCGCCCGTATTTGATATGCTTTACGGCTTTTGTTCGCTTTGTTCCGTTGCGTGTCAAGTGTCCATTCTCTAGTAAATGTGTCAGTCTGTAATGTGGCGCTTCCACATGCCATGTGGCGCTGTAGCTATGACGCCCCGTCAGCTGCCGTTCTATTGCAAAATGTCGCTTGTACTCGCCTGTTTTGTAACCATGCCCCTGTGTCAGATATTGTCCCGCCGTTTCCTTGCATGCGTCGGCTGCGTCGTCAATTGCCTGGAAGAACTTTTCTTCGTTCTCCTGCTCCCATTCCAGCAGACTTTCTGCAAGCGTTCCGGTCAGCTGATCTGGTCTGATTTTCTTTGTCGCGCCTACGTTCATGCAAAATCCTTTCGTCTGTGCTTTTCATACTCTATCAAGGACAGTTTTGTGATCGGCGGCATGGTATCGTTGATCTGATCGACTTTTTCTATGTCGAATTGATCTTCACCGATCACAGCGACTTCATGCGCTTTCAGATCCTTTCGCTGCTGAACATGGATCATTCTGTCAACCCGCGTGTCTGCTGCCTGTGCTGCATAATGCCGTTTCATGCTGACGTTTTCTTCTCCGAATCGCAGTGGCTTTTCGTATTTATCCACCAGAAATCCGTCATTGTTCACAGTGCATATTCTGGCGGTTCCGTCGTTGAATTCTTCAAACCTTGCTTTCATTTTCTGCCCCGCTTTCCAGCGTTGCCAGTGCTTCGTCAAGTGCAAAGCCTGTCAGCTGTGGCGAAAAATCATGTTCAAACTGTTCTATGGCGTTGCTGCGTCCATATCTACAATACGAAAAAAGCAATTCACGTGCCTGCTGATTCTCTGCAAAATCAAGCTGCTTGCCGCCGAGCTTCTCGATCCGGGCTTTTCCGCGCTGCATGATGTCTTTTATCTTTTTTTGCATACTTTCGTCAGCCAGCGTCATGTCCAATTCATTCAGAATGTCTTCAAGCAGCTGTTCGTCTGGCGTTTTTGTCGTTTCATCTGCCATGCTGCACCGCCTTTCAATTACAGGCAACAAGGTTTTTGCCCTGCTGCCTTTGCTTATTCCTTATGCCGTAGCTGCGGTCTGTGCTGCTAAGAATTCCGCGATCACTTCTGCCTTTGCAGTCTTTGTGATTGCGTAGCCCTTATATGCTGCCAGTCCCTTGATCTTCTCCACTGTCATTGCGTTCAGTTCTTCTTCCGTCCATGTGGTCTTTTCTACTTCCACTTCCACGGTGTCGGATTCCGTCACCACAGTGTATGACGCGGGCTGCAACTCGTTAATGTCAAGCAGCAAGAATGCGTTGTTGTCCTTCGGACGACCATTACCGTACAGGAACGCTGCGTACACTCTTTCGCGCTTCAAAAACCGCACGCTGTCGTCGTACTCGATAGTACCTTCTTTTCCGGTTCCGATTCCTGCAAAATACTGTTCTGCAATTCCCAGAATTGCTTCACCCTTTGTCAGCGCTTCTGTCTGAATGATTTCTGTCGGGTACGGCAGGACATTGTTTGCGAATGTTCCGTCCGGGCGCTGCACCGTAGTTGCGGGCATTACTTTTTTCCAGTAATCTTCCGGGCTTACCAGCATAATCAGTGATACAACCGTTCTGGGACGACCGTTTCTTGTCACTGCTAATTTACCGACCAGACCGCCGTATGTTTCCGGCGTAAACTTTGTGACTTTGATCGCAGTCTTTTTCACATAGCTTTCACCGTCTCCGTGTGCTGCTTCAATGTCTCTGTTCATACCGATAGGCATTTTCACGCCTGTTCCGCAGACGATACCTTCTTCCAGACCGACATAGATCGCATCTTTCAGTACTTCGCGCACATAGCTGTCTAACCATGTTGCGCCCAAATCCAGCATGGACTTTGCAACCGGAAGAAATGCGGTCAAGCTGTACATTAACATGTCCAGCTTCTCGAAGGATCCTTCCAGTTCCTTTGTGATCTCCGCTGTAATGTCGCCCCAGATCGCTTTCTGCTTTCCGTTTTTATTCATGATCCATTCTGTGATGTAGGATGTGTTCTTGAAGTCGATCTTTGCAAGCAGCGGGTGTTCCAGCTTCAAGCTGTCGTATACATCTTCAATGATCGTCTTCGGCATTGTCACGTCGATAGATGCAAGCGCCTGTTTCGGGTTCTCGGACTTCATAGCGCCGATCACTGCTTCATAGTACTTCTTTTCCTCACTGGTCAACTGGCGAAGTCCGCGTGCTGCCATTGCCTGTGCGTCCAGCTGCTCAACTGCTGCCACGTCTTTTGCACGCTGCAAGATCTCTTCTTCGATCCCTGCTGCCATTTCTGCCATTGCCTGTGCCACCTGCTCGGTGTCTTCGGTTTTCAATGCTTCGTTAAATTTCTGCGCCAGCTGCTCGCGCGACAGCTGTTCAACGTCTTTGTTTCTCATGCCTTTTACCTCTTTTCCAGATTTTTTGCGGCTGCTTTTGCTAATAAAGCCGCCATTTTATTTGTAGACTGTTTCGGGTCAGAATTGTTTTTCTGATTCTTTTTATCGTCGTTTTTGTCTTCGTCGTCGTTGTTCTCGCTGTTATCCTCGTCGGATCCGTCGTTTTCTTCGTCGTCTTCGTCCTCTGCGCTGTCCTCGTTTTTCTTGCTTGCCTGCTTGCAAAATTCAAGCAGCTGTGCTCTGATTGCTTTCTGGTTCAGCATTTCAGATCGCAGCTGCAAAAGCTGTGTCTGTAACTGCTGCATGACGGTTCCGGCTTCTTCTCCGGCTTTGCTTGATACTTCGTCTGCGAAGCCCTGTTCTACCGCCTGTTCTGCTGTCAGATACGTTTCAGCATCCATCATGCTTTCCAGTTCTTCTTCTGTGATGTTCACGCGCTCCATGTAAATTTTTCTGTTTCCTTCCATGAGCGTGTCCAGATCGTCTGCTGCTTTCCGCAGCTGATCCGCATTCCCGGAAACCGTCGTCCACATGTTGTGAATCAAAAGGCTGGTTCCCAGCCCCATGACGCGTCGATCTGCTGCCTGCAAAATCACAGAAGCGACCGACCATGCGAACCCGTCAACGTATGCTACAAGTTCTTTGCATTTCTTCTGTTTCAGAAGGTTGTAGATTGCCACTCCTTCGCCTACGTCGCCGCCATTTGAATTGATGTGTACTTCTATGATGTCCGTTTCCGGTATCTCTTCCAGAACCTTTCTAAAATGCTGTGCGCTTGTTTCGCTTTCGCTGTAGTTCCACGTCCACCAGTCAAAGTCACCGTACTTTGTCACATCATCATAAATGTACAGCTTATGTACATTGCTTCCTGCTTCCTGTCGCAAGCTATAATGTGCTTTCTGATTCTTCAAACCTTATTCACCCCCTTTCACATCTCCTAAGTGTTCCATTTTTTCTGCTTCTGCATAGTTCTTGGTTATGTAATGCTTTTGTGACCAGTCAGTCTTCAAAGCTGTGTCACCCAGCTTCACGCGCAATTCGTCGATACAGTACAGCCCAGACGATAGCAGCTTGTCTGAGTTCGTCGCCTGCTCGAAAATATCAATATGCTGTATACAGTTCGTGTTTACGTCCATGTAATTTCCTTTTGCGAACTGCTTTTCCCCATATTTTTTGCGCGTCACTTCGCTTCCGATCCGCTGGCATATCGGATCAATAGCGAATGTCAAAAAATTCTTCGTGATCTTCTCGACGTCTGATACATCCCCCAGCATAAGTGCTTTTGGTATCTTGTATGCCCTGCCCGCCATTTCAAATTCATAGTTTATACGCTCGTTCAGATCCGCTGGTGTCGGTGCTGTTGTCTGCTTCGTTACGTCCGTGTATGTATACCCCGTCTGTAATGGCAGCACTGCTGAATCCGTATCATAAAAAGGCTTGAATCTGTCTGTGATCAGCGTTTGCAGCTTTGTCGTGAAGTCCGGCTGTGCTGCTGTCTGCGCATCAATATTCAGTATTCCTTTTTGCGCTCCAGCACGCAGTACGCTTCTGATCGCCTTTGCCACCGTCTGCCCGTATGCTGTGTACGATCCTTCCAGCCGCCGTCTGGCGTTTATGTTGTCCAGTTCCAGATATATGACCTCATGTGACAACATGGATCTTTGCATGGTCAGATCTCCGATCGTGATGTTGTTGAAAACATCTTCGCGGAAGCTGTAATGCGTCCGTGTGAAACTGTCAGCAACGTACAATTTCCCGCCAACTTCTACAATCAGCGCTGCGTTATCATATAACAGATTTGTGACAAACTGCTGCCAGAAGTCCCCGGCGTTCTGGTTCTGGTTCGGTTCGTAGTTCCACAGGTAATATTCACCCTTTTTCTCCGGGATCCCTTTTATGAATGTTCTGAACTCGCATTTGCTGATCAGACTTGCAATCATATTGATGGCGCATGCTGTCGCAAGTTCCTTGAAGAACACTTCTGTCAGTTCTTCTTCGATCTGTGTTGTGACGTTGATTGTCGATTCTCTCCCGAATGCCCGCAGGAAATAGTCATTCATGTTCATTCTTCCTTGCACCCCCTTTCTACATTGTGAAGAGTGGCAGCACGTCCGCTGATCCCTGCTGCTCCGGTATCAATTCATGCTGCGTCATAGCTGCTACGAATGCGAAAAAGCCGTCTGTCTTTCTGCTTTTCGCTTCTATCTTCTGATATTCGTAATTCCCGTATTTTTTCGACTTCACTTTCTTTGTGTTGTTCGTGTACCACCGCATGATCGACGAATCGCCGTATACTATGTTGTGGTTTCTGAATCCGCTGTCTATGATCGGCTCTACTTTTATTTTGTCCGAAGGTCTGACCAGCTTTATATTTTTGTTTTCATAAGTGAAGCCGTAACGTGCAAGCGCCTGTTTCATCAAAGCGAATCTGTAGTCGTCCAGCGCAAGCATAGGGATTGAATAAAAGCCCATCTGCTCGCCTATCCACTCCGCGATCAGTTCCGGCGCAATCTCCGGGGCGTCTATGAATTCCAGTTCCCCGGCTTCTTCTGCTTCATGCAGCGGGTATTTTATCCGCGGCAGATCTGCGCTTTTTAGACACACCCACGTTTTTTGCTTCCAGACTACCTTTTCACCGCGCTTTGTAAGCACTCCAGCTGACGCAAAGTCATTGATCTTCGTGTAGTCAATGCCAGCCACAGCAATTTCACGCGCTTTCGGCGGTTCTACTTCCTGCTTTGTTGCCAGAATATTGTCCCAGCTTGTCAGTTCCACTTCTCCGTTTCCCTGTCTCCAGTTCATACGCTTTGTCATAAAGTCGCTGGAAGACGATCTGTTTTCCAGCCATTCTTTATATTCTTTTCGCGTCTCTTCAAGTAGGTTCGGCAGATACTGCAAGGACGGGTTCGCCTTGTGCCAATTTTCTTCGACGTGTACTTCTTCTGGATCATCCAGTACACAGATAAACGGCAGGAAGCCGTTGTCTTCAATTTCTCCGTCCAGAATCTTTTTTGCTTTCTCGATCAGATCATCCAGTACACCGTCGTTGACGTCTCCGTTTGTTGTGATATAGGTTCGCCGCGGGTGTTGTTTTTTACCCAGCGCTGTTGTAAACACTTTGATATTGTCGTAACTTTCATACGCGTGTACCTCGTCAAAATCTACCTTCCCGGATCGCAAGCCGTCTTTTGACTTTGCGTTGTTTGTCCGGTATTTTATTTTCGATCTTGTCTTTCTGCACTGTATTTCAGATTTTGTCCAGCGAAAAAACTTGATCAGCTTTTTTCTGTGTTTCTCCAGCACGTTGTAAATGTCGTCAAAGGACGTCCGCGCCTGTTCTTCTGCTGTGGCGCATATATCGACGTCGTACTGCTGCAAATTGCTGTATGGACTGATCATGGCGAAGTCTTC
>OGUA01000510.1_pt1 | contig 16147 bp, 13 predicted proteins | sample 1573691 | NCBI WGS metagenome assembly OGUA01 (sample SAMEA2581925, study PRJEB24529) | metagenome | biome: Human gut stool | place: China | collected 2011 | reverse complement strand
ATGCAGTTCCCACGCCTTGTTCAGATATTTATCCGCTTTCGCTTTCAGAACCTTTGCTGCGCCGGGAAGCTTTTTCTCGGTAATGGTGGTATGACAGACTCTCTCGATCTCGCGGATCTTACCGATCTCCCTACTGTTGGCAAAGGTAAAGGATCTGCCCTTTCTTCCGGCACGGCCGGTTCTGCCGATACGGTGCACATAATATTCGATGTCCTGCGGAATGTCGTAATTGATCACCGCCTCCACATCGTCCACGTCAATGCCTCTGGCTGCCACATCCGTAGCGATCAGAATGCTGGCTCCGCCGTTACGGAAACGGTTCATGGCCACATCGCGCTGCGCCTGGGACAGATCGCCATGCAGCCCTTCTGCCTGGAAGCCCTGCTGCTTCAACAGATCCGCCAGTTCGTCCACCTTTTTCTTCGTATTACAGAAGATCAGGGTCAGCTTCGGCTGATAGTACTCTAACAGTCTTACACAGGCTGCATCCTTGTCCTGATTTTTCACACGGTAGAATTTCTGGGATACCAACGGAATCGTCAGTTCTTTTGCCGCTACTTTTACTATTTTTGCATCCTTCTGGAACCGGTCCGTGATCTCCAGGATCGGCTTCGGCATGGTAGCGGAAAATAGTGCCGTCTGGTGCTCTCCGGGAATCTGTCCCAGGATCAGCTCCATGTCCTCACGGAAGCCCATGTTCAGCATTTCGTCCGCTTCGTCCAGTACCACCATGTTGACCAGATCCAGCTTGATCGTATGTCTGCGCATGTGATCCATGACACGTCCCGGAGTGCCTACGATGATCTGCACACCCCGCAGACCCGCGATCTGGCGGCTGATGTCCTGTCCGCCGTATACGGGAAGCACTTTGCGATTTTACGCAGTTCTTCCGCTGCCTGAATTGCCAGTTCTCTGGTCGGGCACAGGATGATCGTCTGTAATTTTTTCACGTCCGGATTGATATGCTGAATAGCAGGGATACCGAATGCTGCGGTTTTGCCGGTACCGGTCTGTGCCTGTCCGATGATGTCCTCGCCCTGTAATAAATAAGGAATCGCCTGCTCCTGGATCGGAGACAGCTTCTCGAATCCCATCTCACGGATAGCGCGCACAATGCGGTTATCCAATAACGGCTCGATGGAGGCGATACCGTCCTGCTCCTGCTCATTTTCCTGCTGCACGCTTGTCTCATCCTGCAAAATTTCCTGTTCCTTTACTGCTTCTTCATTTTCCAAAAAATAACTCACTGAATGCTCCTTTTAATTAACTCCACACAACAATTCAGAACCGCATTCGCAAAATCGTCTCTTTGAGACTTTCCTTTTGCGAATGTCTGGGTTCTCACCAAAGTCATTTTCAAAAATGCCCTTTGAAATGCAAGCATTTCACGTGCATTTATGAAAATAACCTTGGTTCTGAATTGTTGCACAAAAAAAGAAATCATTGCGATGCGCTTCTGATTTCTTCCATCAAATCTCAACAACATTTCGTAGTATAGCATGGAAGGATTGAAAAAACAAGTAATTTCCTTTACTATAGAATAAAAACATGAACTTTCTGAAAGGCATGGAGATTTTTATGATACAGACATTACACATTGTACCCGAATATAACGAAGACCTGATCTATCCCGCCATCTGTAAAAGCATGGAGGCTTTAAACATTGCGGCAGACCTGCGTCCGGAGATGAAGATCGTCATCAAGCCGAACATGGTCATGGCAAAGTCCCCCGATTTTCCGGCTACCACGCATCCGTTGGTGGTAAAGGCCGTGATCCGGTGGCTTAAGGAACAGGGCATGCAGCATATCACCATCGCCGAGAGTTCCGGCGGTCTCTACAATGTCGAAGCCATGAAGCATGTCTACCATGTCTGTGGCATGGATGCGCTTAGTCCGGAAGCCGAACTGAATATGGATTTTTCCGCGCAGACCGTCAACTGTCCCTCCGGATTCAAGAACCACAGTTTTCACCTGATCACGCCCATCGTGGAGGCAGATTACATTATCAATATCTGTAAATTGAAAACCCACGCCATGACCGGTTATTCCGGCGGCATCAAGAATCTCTTCGGTACGATTCCCGGTCTGGAGAAGCCGCAGATGCACTATCGCTGGCCCGAGATCGAAGATTTCTCCAACATGCTCTTAGAGCTGGCACAGACCGTAGCTCCGCAGCTTACCGTCATTGATGCCATCGATGCTATGGAAGGCAACGGTCCCACCGGCGGCACCTCTCACCCACTGCACATGCTGTTAGCCGCTAGAGATTTCTATACCCAGGACTGCTTTGCCGCCGGACTTATGGGACTGGATCCCATGGAAATCGTCATGCTGCGACAAGCCGTGGAAAAAGGACTGGCGCATCCAAAAGAACTGGAGCTTGTCGGCGACTCGGTTCCCGAAGGGTTGTCTCCCTTCCGGAAGCCGGATACCATCAAGCTGGATTTCACGAACGGAGTCCCACGATTTTTACGAAAACCGTTTACCTTCGTTGCATCCAGACTGTTAAAGTCCTATCCCCAGCTCAATGCGGAGAAATGCGTGGGCTGCGGAAAATGTGCGGAAAGCTGCCCAGCTCATGTAATTAAAATCGAAACCCGCAAGGCAAAATTCCGTAGAAAAGGCTGCATCTCCTGCTTCTGCTGTCAGGAAATGTGCCCCATGAAAGCAATTTCGGTTAAAAAGGCATTATAAGGATTCCAGTGCTTCCAGCCATTGTTTTTCTTTTTCAGTCAGGTATTCTGCGGGGGATATCTTGTGATCCTCCGTAGAATAGAACAGATTCGGTTCATAATCGATATCTGCGACATACACAACATAGGTCGAATCATTGACCCATGTATTTAAATTGCTGAAAAATTCTGAAATATCCTCTTTGGAACTGCTCTCTCCCATTTCTATTTTCGCTGATTCCACTTCGTATTTTGCATTACGATCTTCAAAGAAGACCTCATATTGGTAAGTAAGTGTATCCATTCCGCTCCAGAAATTTGTCTGGATCAGATAGTCTTTTCCCTCTACTGTCGTAACAAACATCTGCCCATTTCCCACATGTGTAGGAGAAAACTCTCTGTTTATGAAAGCGTAGATTTCAGAAAAATCACCCTCCCCTTCTTCTGCCAAATAATGCTGTTCGGCTGATACATAGAACTGTCCGAATGCAGTTCTTCCATCCATTACATCTTGTAGCGTAGCACCTTCCGGAACGGTAAGAAGAATCGTGTTCTTCTGTCCGTCATGGGTAATATCTGCCGAAAACTGTGCCAACACCTCACTATACGCTATCGGCTTCCCACATTCTGCATTCTCATATGGTGCCTGTACACCTATTTTACCTATGGAATACTCATATCCTTTCGAAAAAATGAGCGGTGCAGAAACACCGGGCGTTGGTCCATACTCTACCGCACAGCCCTGGAAAAATAATGGCAGAGTACCATGAATCCAGAACTCCCCTTCCTTATATTCTATATAGACATGCGAACCAAAGTCGGTGTTCTCAAATCTGCCCCCACACTCTTCTTCCTCTGTCTGCAGACAAACCTGCCAAGCCGGTTCCTCATTTTTTTCATTCCCCGTGTATATACTAAGCATCCGGTATTTGGCATCGTACTTGTAGGTAATCCTTCCGTCGATATTTTCTGCGATGTCATCAGAGGACAGATAGAATACCGGTTGTTCATTTCCTTCTTCTATGACGGCAAGTCCCATCAGATATATCCCGGTGCCTCTCCCATCGCAAAAGGTAACTGCGTACTCTTCCTTCTGGTCTCCGTCCACATCCATCTTATACGCTCCAACGATCTCCAGAGGCGTCAGGGGATGACCGTCAAGTTGAAACGGAATCTCTTGTTCTCCGTCCACAATGACATAGTTATCTTGCTCCCGGTCTAAACATACAGAAACGTTGCTTTGCTCTTCCAGCCAGTACTCCGTGCGGCCTGTGTCTTCCGGCTCCGTCACGACCTCTACCTGTGTAGAGGTATCTTCTGTTGTACTTTCTTCGACTGCCTCCTCACGAAATTCTGTGTTTTCTGTTTCTTCCGAAGTATTTTTCTGCCCACAGGAAGTAAGCAGCATAGTACTAAAAAGCAGTAGCGCAATTAATTTCTTCTTTTTCATATTTCCCCCGTCTACATTATGTGTTAAGTTCATGAATTCATGATTCAATTCGCCGTTCGTCAATCACACAAGCGTGTTGACCCTCTTGCGTTCATTATATCATGATTCGCACCTTCGGTGCTTGACGTTGCTTCGCAACTATCATGATCAAATTCGCCGTTCGCCAATCATGCAAGCATGTTGGCTCTCTTGCGCTCATTATATCGTGAACTCAGAGCTCCAGTTGCCGATTCTGCCAGTATTCTGGCTCTCCTGCATTCCTTATCCTCTGTCTACTCCGTCTCGCCGGTTGTCTTGTGTACCTTTCAAATCGTTATACAATTCGTTCTTTTTTCAGTTCATACAGCAAGGCATTGCAGATGGCCGCTGCCACGTTGCTGCCACCTTTTCTTCCACGATTGATGATATAGGGCACATCCGTCTCTATAATCAGCTCCTTGGCAGCTTCCACATTCACGAAACCCACAGGGACCCCGATAACGAATGCCGGGCGCCAGTCCCTTTCCTGCATCAGCTCATAGATCTGTATCAACGCTGTAGGCGCATTTCCAACAGCGAAGATCACTGGTTTTTCCAGCTTCGAAGCCAACTCCATGCTGATAGCCGCCCGGGTGGTCTTCCGTTCCTTCGCCATAGCCGCCACATCCGCATCCGCCATATAGCAGTGGGCTTCCCCGCCAAAAGAAGCCAACACCTTCTTATTGATCCCCGCCAGTGCCATATTGGTATCCGTCACAATATCCGCACCGTTTTTTATCAGGTTTTTAGCGATCTCCACCGCGTTTTCGGAATAGGTCATCGTCTCCGCATAATCAAAATCTGCGCTGGTATGGATCACCCTGCGGGTGACAGGATCCTGCTCCGCAGGCAAAGTGATGCCCCGCTCTGCCAGTTCTGCGGCAATAATTTCAAAGCTTCGCTTCTCGATTTCTTCCGGCAATACATATTCAATGCTCTTTTTTTCCATAAGTTACCTTCCCCCAAAATTCATTTTCCGTCTTCCGGCTGCTCCTATTTACTGCTTTGCAAAGAAAACGAACTCATTCAGCAGTAATCTGCGCAAGTTCCTGTAACAGCACTTCATTCTCTTCATGTTTCTTCACCGCGATCCGATAATAGCCCTCACCCAGTCCCCGGAAATTCTCACAGTTCCGAATCAGGATACCTTTTGCAAGCAGGCTGTCATAGATGGGCTGTGTGGTATACAGCAACAGGAAATCCACTTCTCCGGACACCACCCGGATGCCAAGCTTTTCCAGTCCTTCCCACAAATATTCTCTCTCGTTTTTCACATATTCCACTGTGTCTTGCAGATATTGCTCTGACTGCTCCGCGCAGGCGATGCCCGCTCTCTGGGCAAACACCGACAGGTTCCATTCCGGTAGCTGCCTGCGTATTTTCTCCCGAAGCTCTGCGTTGCTGCATACCAGATAGCCCAGACGCACCCCTGGCATAGCAAAGCTTTTCGTAAAGGCCCGTGCCAGCAGCAGATTTTCATACTGTCCGATCTCCCCAAGCAGAAACTTTGGCTGTTCCCGGCCGGACTCGCAGAACTCTATAAAACATTCATCCACTACTACGGTGATTCCCTGCTGCCTGCAATGCTCCAACAGTTCCTGCAGATATTCTTTGCCCATCAGCTGCCCCGTGGGATTGTTGGGATTCGCTACAAACAGCATGTCTGTATCCACTGTCAGCTCCTGTAACAGCTCCCGCCCCGGACGGAATCCGGTCTCTTCCGGCAGATATACATATTTTATATGGCTGCCTGCTGCTTCTGCCACATACTCGTATCCGTAAAAGGATGGCACGGGAATCACAATATTCCGGGGCTTAAGTGCATGCACAACCGCCAGAAAAAGTTCTGATGCCCCGTTGCCAAACAGCAGATACTCCTTTGGGATTTCTCTGCCACATTCTCCGGATAACATCCGGCTCACGGCTTCCGTCAGGGCCGCCGCAGTAATATCCGGATATTCTCCCACATGCTGCACTGCTTCATGAATCGCCTGCACCGCCGCATCCGGCATCCCTAAAGGATTGCCGTTTACCGAAAAATCCAGCCGTATCTGTCTGCTGTAAATATCACCGCCATGTATGTTCTGCTGCATTTTCCTTCCTTTCCGGTTCCTGTTACCATAGGACTTTTCATGTCCTCTATCGTCTGCAAATCATCAAAAGCTTTCACGCCCGGCCAAACTCTGCTTTTCACACTGCCACCGCAATCAGGATCCCCAGACACAGAATCTCACAGATCCACGCCGTCCGGTTCATCAATCGGTTCGTTCTGCGGATATCCTCCGGTTCCACTGCCCTTGTTGGATCCCCGATATAGGGCTTTTTCACGACCTTGCCAAAATAACTGGCATCTCCCGCCAGCTGGATTCCCAGCGCTCCTGCGCACACGGATTCCGTCTGGGCGGAATTGGGGCTGGCATGCTTTCTGTTGTCTCTGCGCCAGATATGCCATGCCTGCTTTCCGTTATAGCTTTTCCCGCTGATAAAAGCCGTCCCGACCATCAAAAGCGCGCTGATCCTCGCCGGGAGAAAATTCATCACATCATCCAGCTTCGCCGCGGCTCTGCCAAAGTGAAGATACTTCTCATTCTTATATCCTACCATAGAATCCATGGTATTGACTGCCTTATATAAAAATCCCAACACCGGGCCTCCCAGTGCAGTATACAGCATGGGGGCAATCACACCGTCGGACGTATTTTCCGCCACGGTCTCAATGGCCGCCTTTGCCACGCCTTCCTCTGTCAGATGTTCCGTGTCCCTGCCTACGATCATGGATACCGCTTTTCTGGCTTCCTCCAGGCTCCCGGCATTCAATTGTTTCCACACCTTGCTGCTCTCCACCTGAAGACACCTCGCCGCCAGAATCTGGTAGGTCATGCCCGCTTCTATGACCACTCCCAGTCCCGGATGCATCGCATAAGCACCGAATAAAATCAGTGCCGACAGCATTCCCGTAAACAGTAAAACGATCACCACCAGAAGTTTTCCCTGTCTGCGCTCCGCCCCCTCTCTCTCGGTCGGATTGCCCTGTGGATTGCCTGCTCGCAGTGTCTTTTCTGTCTTCGCTATCAGCCAGCCGATTCCCCGGATGGGATGGGGCAGAAAATAGGGATCTCCAAAGAGCTGATCCAGTAAAAATCCCGCTCCGAATGCCAGAATATGATATTTCATCAATATGTTTCTCCTTTTGTAAATTCCGACAGTGGGCGAAATTCTTTCCACTCCGGGGTTCCTCCGCCTGCCAGGAATACCAGCCTGCCGCTATAACCCTGTCCGCATTTTACCTGATAATTAAAATATTGCTCTCCCAGAAAATGACTGAGCAGTGCCATGATGGTTCCACCGTGGACGACTGCGGATACGCTTTGTATCCCGGCGTCCTGTGCTCCAATTTCATCGCTTCTTTCCAACTCCGTTTTCTCCGATCCTGTATTGTAATCACCCTGCTCAGATGCAGCACTTCTCTCCAAGATCATTTTCATGTAGTATAACATTTTTTCATATCCGGCAACGTTTCTGCGAATGAATTCCTCTCTGCTCTCGCCTTCCGGAAACGGTAGTGTACCGCCGCTGTCGATCCATCTCTGATATGCCGGATCCCCGGAAAGTTCCTGATAATTGTGTCCTTCGAATGCACCGAAATCCATCTCCGTCCACTCCGGGACAAAAATGGGAGTCTGCCCTGGATACAGGATCTGTGCTGTCTCGAGACACCGCTTCATGGGACCGGAAAACAGAAGGTCAGCAGTCGGATAGTTTCCTCCCGTCACAGCTTTTTTCAGCATTCCTATTCCTTCCGGGCTCAATGCTTCATCCGTTTTTCCAAGATAACGTCCTTCTTTATTGGAAAGAGTCGCTCCGTGCCGGATCAGGGTCAGGCAGATCTCTATTTGATTTTCTGGCCGATTCCGCATACGACTCTCACCACCTCATCTGCCTGCGCCGCCAACCCTTCCAGAATTCTGCCGGTGCATTCTCTGTAAGTTCTCTCCTCCGCTTCCATGGGGACGATGCCGTTGCCGATCTCGTCACAGATCAGAATGCAGTCCGGATATTCCTTATAGAAATTCGCTATCATTGCCTCCGGATCTGTTCCCTGTCGCAACTGCTCCCGGATATATCGGTGCAGATGATTGACGATCACCTGCAGGCCAGCCGTCTGCCGCCCTGTAGGCTGCTCTGTCTGCTTTCCAGGCATTGTTTCAACCGCGCTCTCAGTTGCCCATGTTATTTTACTATCCGATGCCAGCCTCAGTGTTCCATCCAGAACCGGCACTTCCTGCCTGTCTTCACGCTGAACGTAATGCTGCTCTACATAATGTAATTTTCCCTGAGCAAAGCCGCCAATAATTAATATCATTTCCCTCTCCCATTTCAAATGTGCTTCTGCACCACTCTATCCGGCAATACATTTTACACTGTCAGCATCATATGTTCTGCGATTGCTGCCGCAACCACCACGCATCCTTCGCAAAACGTCACAAAATACCCCGCCGTATCTCCGGTGATGCCGCCGAACTCCTTTTTGCTGCGATAGTAATAATACGCAAAAGTAAGCAGGGCCGCTGCCACCGCGATTCCTCCCGTCACGAAAGATGTCCACATCATAAAGCCGATGCACAGGATTCCCTGTGCGTACAAAGCAGTTTTTACCACTCTTTTATGCGCCTTATCCGCGAACAGATACAGCGTCCCCTCCTGCTTTGCGGAAGGGAAACTCACCACTGCAACACCGCTCAGCACTCTGGACAGGAAGCTTCCGGCTCCCACCACGACCAGCGTCCGGCATTCCGTAATCTCCGAAAAGCCTCCCAGAAAAATCAGTCCATACAGAGTCAGCATGATCACCGCAAAGGCCCCGATATGAGAATCCTTCAGAATCTCCAGTTTCCGCTCTCTCGGCTGGTAGGAATGCAGGGCATCACAGGTATCTAAAAATCCATCCACATGAAAGCCCCCGGTGATCAGAATCGGTATCGCCGTTCCCACCACCGTATAGCACAAGGTTCCCACTCCGAACCGGGCACAGATCCATTTCCACAGATACCACAGGACACCGATCACCGCTCCCACCCAGGGGAAAAAGCAGAGTGCGTACCGCATATCCTCATCCTTCCACTCAAACTGCGGCATCGGAATCTTGGAATACATGGAAAACGCTATGAAAAAAGATTTGATAATACGCATGCCTGTTTCCTTTCTATGCTGATCGGGTACGCCTTGATCCGCTGCGGGATCCCCGCCGGCCAGCCTCTCGTTTACCCTTCCCAGCGCCTCAATATATTCTATAGTAGCACTGTCATAGGCAATGCCGTCTTCGAATACATTATTGGTCACGATAACCAGCGGATCCGCCTGTTTTCTTAAGACTTCAATGCCTTGCAGAATTTTTGCGATCACTGTCTCACGATCCACAGGCTGCTCCCTGGAAAACATTTCGTTGGCCGCAAGATTCGACATACATTCCAGCAATACTGCCGCCTCCGGCTCCATTTGGGAGGCAGCCTGCTCCAGTTCAGTAGGCTGTTCGATGGTAGTGAAACCTTTTCCCTGCCGCAGTCTGTGATGCCTGTCCACTTTGGCCTGCATTTCCTCATCCCAGATCTGCATAGTAGCGATATAATATTTTTTCTTATCACCGGCAGTCCGCAGCAGATAATCTTCCGCATAAGCAGATTTCCCGCTGCCGCTGCCCCCCAGGATCAATATCATCATGTTGCTTCTCCATCCGTTCCGTCTTTCAGCCGCGCCAATCGCAAGGTCGCGCTATCACGCTTTTGCGTCACTTCGTGACTACCCTTGCTTCTGGCGGAAATGTTAGCGCTTATATTGTTCCACTGCAATCTCCGAAAATGTAGCGCTCTGTCCGTAGATGCTCATTGCCATATCCAGCAGTGTGAACATCATAACGGCTCCGGTTCCTTCTCCCAGTGCCATTCCCGCGTGGATCACCGGAGACAGCTGCAAAGCATCTGCCAGCTTCACTGCCGCCGGTTCTTTCCCCTGATGGGAAGGAATCAGATATTCCCGCACGCCGGGAAACAGCCGCTCCGCCACCAATGCTGCCGCCATGCTGATCACACCATCCAACACAATGGGTATATGCCACAACGCGCCGCCGATGCACATACCGGTAAGTCCTGCAATGTCCAGTCCTCCGACTGTCTGCAATACCGTGAAGGCATCAGCATGCCACAAGTCATAGGTTTCCAATGCGGTGCGGACAACCTGTTGCTTACGAGTCAGTCCCTGGTCCGTAAGTCCCGCACCTCTGCCGGTGACTTCCTCTGCTTCGCACTGCAAAAGAGCTGCCGTCACCGCACTGCTGGTAGTCGTGTTGCCGATTCCCATTTCCCCGGTGGCCAGAAGTCCGTAACCCTTCTCCTTGCAATCCTGTACCAGTTCGATTCCTGTGACAATGGCCCGGACAGTCTCTTCCTCCGTCATCGTCGGTTCTTTCAAAAAATTTCTTGTGCCGGGACGCACCTTACGATCCAGGACGCCGGGAATGGATTCCTCACTATTTATTCCGATATCCACAGGGATCGTCTCCGCGCCGATGCTCTGCGCCATCTTGCAGACGGAGGATCCTTTCCGTGCCATGGACTTTGCCACCGCCAACGTGACCTCCTGCCCCGTCTGGCTCACGCCTTCCTCCACGATTCCGTTGTCTGCACAGAAGATCAGCACACCTTTTTTCCGAAGGTCGATCTGTTCCGTTCCCAGTATAGCTCCGATCTGCGCCGTAATGGTTTCAAAGCTACCCATGCCGTCCAACGGTTTTGCCAGGGTATCCCAGTGTTTTTTCACAAGACTTCTCACCGCTTCCTCCGGTGCCGTGATCCGGATCTGCGCTAGTTCCTGTCTGGTATAGTTATGAAATATGGGCTTCTCTGAGCATTCCATAAATGTCCTCCATATACAGATATTCCCGCAGGGTATCCGCCAGTTGATCGTACTGTCTTTCCTTAATGATGCGGTAATCTTCCCAGACTCCGCCCTCCAAAATGATGCCTTTTTCCCGTGCCAGAGTCTGTATCATATGCCCGGCAATCTCGCCTTTGTCAAACAGGCCGTGGATGTAGGAACCGTAGACGCGCCCGGTCGAATCACTGACTACAGTTTCTGTAATTTTTATATTCCTCATGGCATCGTCCGCACAGGAAGTGCTCCGCTTGCCGTCTTCCCAACAATACATCGTCTCCCCCATATGAATCTCATATCCGGTGAACTCATATCCCGTAAGTCCGGCGAAAATGCCTTCCACCGCTTCCAGTTTTCCATCAATCTGGCAGCGATGTTTCTCCTTCTGCAGCACTGTCCGTACCGGAAGCAGTTCCATGCCGCGGATCTGTCCGCCTTCCTCTACACTGTCCGGATCCGCGATCTCACAGCCTAACATCTGATAGCCTCCGCAGATCCCGAAAATGGGAACTTTTCCCGCAGCACGTTTTACCGCTGCCTCCAGTCCGTTCTGCCGCATCCATTTCAGATCTCCCATGGTATTTTTACTGCCGGGGAGAAATATCAGATCCGGCTTTCCCAGCTCTCTCACATTCGTCACATACCGGACACTGACCTCCGGCATCTGCTCAAACACATCAAAATCCGTAAAATTTGAAATTCTGGGATAGTGGATCACCGCCAGATCGATCTTCCCCACATGTTTTGCATCAAAACGATCCGTCAGACTATCCTCATCTTCCAGCGTAAGTTCCATATAAGGTACAGTCCCCAGCACCGGCACCTGTCCCCGTTCTGTTAACATCTGAATGCCGGGATCTAAAATTGTACTGTCTCCACGGAATTTGTTGATGATCAATCCCTTTACCCGCTCCCTCTCCTCTTCGGTCAGCAGCATCAGGGTTCCCAAAAGCTGTGCGAACACGCCACCTCTGTCAATGTCTCCTACCAGAAGTACCGGTGCATCCACCATGGCCGCCATTCCCATATTGACAATGTCATTCTGCTTCAGATTGATCTCCGCCGGGCTTCCCGCGCCCTCGATGACAATAATATCCGCATAGGTCTCCAGCTTGCGGAATGCGGCCTTGATCTCCGGGATCAGTTCCGTCTTGTGGGCAAAATAGTCTCTGGCGGACAGATTGCCCCGTACTTCCCCGTTCACAATGACCTGGGATCCGGTATGGCTGGTTGGCTTTAACAAAATGGGATTCATGCACACCAGCGGTTCGATCCCTGCGGCCTCTGCCTGCATGACCTGTGCCCTGCCCATTTCCAGTCCTTCCTTGGTGATATAGGAATTGAGTGCCATATTCTGTGATTTAAAAGGGGCGACCCGGTAACCGTCCTGCCGGAAGATCCGGCATAGACCCGCCACCAGGAGACTTTTCCCGGCACCGGACATGGTGCCCTGTATCATGATTACTTTTGCCATCGTTCTCTCCATCCCACAGATGTCATAGACATCCCGGGAATTTCGTTTCTCTATTTTCTAACACCCGCTCTGTTGTTCCGGTCTTTCTAGCTTTTCTATCTGCTTCCCCAGCTGTTCTGCATATTCCAGAAGTTCTCTCTGAAAAGTCTCCAGACTGCCGAAATTCTCCCGGCAACAGATAACACGTTTGCACTTATCTATCGTTTTCTTTGCTGCCTGTATTTTTTCCTGTGCCACCGGCTCAAAAGGATGCTCTGCGATCACCTCCGCCGCCAGTGCCTTCGCCACGGGATAATCCAGATCATTTTCATACAGGATCCCGGTGGCAAAGGGGATTCCCGCTCTCTGCAGACGCCGGTAAGTTTTCCGTCCGTTTCCGGCTCCGGCGATCACGAAGACCTGTGGTGTTCCTTCCGGCGCCGCCAGCTCCATATCACTGCTGGCCTCATCATAGCTTCCCATCCGGATGCCATATAACTGTGTAATATACCCGTCGGTCATGACCTCCTCCGGCGTTCCGATCCGGTCCACCGCCCTACCGTTCACACACAGGATCCTGTCGGAGATTTTCTCCGCCAGTTCCAGTTCATGTAAGGACAGGATCACCGTCAGCTGCCTTTCTCTGCACAGCTTTTGCAGGATGGATAAAAATTCCAGTTTGTGACGTACATCCAGATACGAAGTAGGCTCGTCCAGAATCAGAATTTCCGGCTCCTGGCAGATAGCTCTGGCCAGCATTACCCGCTGTCTCTGTCCGTCACTGATCCGGTCAAACATAAGATTCCTGAGTTCTGTCACCTTCACCAGTTCCATGGCATTTTCCACCGCTTTGTGATCATCTTTCGACAGCACACCAAAACGTCCGGTATAAGGATACCTTCCGGTGGCCACCACATCCTCACAGGTCATCAGCTCGGCCCACAGGCGTTTGGTCATCACCACTGCCATTTTTTTCGACAATTCTGCTCCGGTGAGCGACTTCATATCCTCTCCGTCCAACCGCACCGTTCCTGCGATCAGGGACAGCTGCCTTGCAATACTTTTTAAGATCGTGGATTTGCCTGCACCGTTTGGACCCAGTAACGTCAGGATTTCCCCTTTTCGAAGCATAATCTCCACTTCTTCGATCAGAGGCTTTCCGTCGTAGCCCACGCTCATTTTTTCCGTTGTAATATAATAAGACTTCTGCGTTTCCATAGTTATCCACGCTCCCGTCTGTTTCGTGATATCATGATCCACAATACTACCGGTGCTCCGAAGATGGCCGTCACTGTGCTGATGCTAAGTTCCGTGGGTGCCATCCATTTCCTCGCCAGCAGATCACAGAACAGGCAGAATACACTGCCTCCTAAGAAACATGCCGGTATCATCAGTAACGGCTTTGTAGTGCCGAACAGTTTACGGATCAGCTGCGGCACAGCGATCCCCACAAAAGAGATGGGTCCGGCAAATGCCACGATACATGCTGAAAGCACGCTGGACAATACCACCAGCAGGATCCGCAATGTCCGGATATTCACTCCCAGATTCTGTGCATACGTCTCACCCAGCTGGTAGGCTTCCAGCGGCTTGGCCAAAAGAATCACCAACAAAAAAGCCGCCGCCACCACGATACTAATCACTTTCACATTATCCCAGGTCATTCCGGAAAAGCTTCCTCTGGACCAGTTGTGGAGGTTCACGATGTCCGCGTCCTCCGCAAATGTCACCACCAGTTCCGTGATGGCGGAACAGATGTAGCCGATCATCACACCGCTGACCACCAGCATGGACATACTGTCCACCTTTCGCGCCATGAGAAGCACGAAGCCCATGGACAGCATAGCACCCAGAAATGCCGCCAGAATCAGCAGTCCGGAGCTGACCCGGATCGTATTCCCCAGCAAAAATACCATCACCAGTGCCACTACCATCTTCGCCCCGGAAGAAATTCCCAGTACAAAAGGGCCGGCTATGGGATTGTGGAAAAATGTCTGAAGCAGATACCCTGCCAGTGCCAGTGCTCCACCCAGAATTGCTGCCGCCAGTGTCCGGGGAAAACGGATCTCCCACAGGATCTTTGCGTTCATGCCTTCCTGTGCTCTCCCTGTGGTTAAAATTTCTGCCAGTGGAATTTTCACCGTTCCGATTCCTATATTGCAAAACAACAGCACAAAAATGCCTGCTATCAGTATAAAAAACGCTATGGTATATCTTATTTTTCTGCGCTGCTGCATGTTTTTCTCCTTCTTTTCCTATTCGTGTTCCAATCGTATTCTAATCTCATTCTAACGCTCTTATACTTACGCTGTGTTTCTAAGTCCTCCATCTTACTGTAAGAGAAACAGATAACGCAGCTTAGCGGTATCATCGTCCGTCAACACCGTATGCATGTCCTGCAATAAATACCCTACTGCCATGGACTGCTGGTACATATCATTGGTGGTGCAATAGACCTCCCCCCCCTCCCTCCTTTACAAAACCGTAAAAATATTGCATTTGCCGATCAGCTCATCCACCGTGGTCACGCCTCCGTCAATGGAACTGTTGTAGATCAGGATGTCTGCGTCTTTCGCTCCGGCATAAAAATCTTCGACCTGCATATTCAGCGTGGAGCGTCCGCTTCCGCTGTCTTCCAGATTCTCAAAAATATATCTTCCCCCTGCCAGCTCGATCAGCTTCGGAATATAATCCGTGCTCTGTCTCACCTGGATCAGTCCGTTGGAAGTCACATAGAAAAACGCTATGGTCTTCCCTGTTTTTTCCCCGCTTTCTACCTCTTCCAGAATTTCTGTCTGCTCCGCAAAGGCTTCTTCCGCCTTCGCTTCCTTTCCGGTCAGAGCTCCGAAAAATTTGACCCATTCCACTTTTCCCAAAGGATGCTGTTCATAGCTGGAATATTCGATCATCACCGGAATGTCAAAGCTTTGAAGCATTTCCACCACCTCCGGCGAATGCGTGATCATCCGGTTCTCGATCGCCAGATCACAGCCTTCAGACACCAGTAATTCATAATCCGGTTTACTGTATTTTCCGGCATAGATCATATCCCCTGCCGCCATGGCATCCTTTGCTGTCTGAATGTACCAGTTCTCCTGCTTCTGCCCGGAAAAACGGATCTGCCCTACAGCATCCAGTGAGGCGAACATGTCCATCACGCCGGATGCCACCAGATATATATTTTGAAGCGGTTCCTGCAAGATGCTGACGTCCTCATCCAGTCCCTGTGGTACCGGCTGTCCCTCCGGCACTATCAGATACCGCTGACTGTCGGGAAGCGTTGTCAGCATCTTATAACCATCTTCGTAATAGTCCACTGTAAAATTTTCCGCATATTGCAGCTCCATGCTGCCTGTTTTTACTAATTCTGTCCGTTCTTCCTGCGTGGTCTCTGCTGCCTGGGTAATCTCCGATGTTGCTTCCGCCGATGTATCCATAGAAGCAGAAGAAGGACTGCCGCAGCCACTTAGCCCCAGCAGTCCCATAAGAAGCAGAACATAGATCCATTTTCTTCTATTTCTTCCTGACCTCAAAGTTTTCATGCCTTTCATTGCCTACAATGTTTGTGCCTGCGGATTGCTCCGTGCTACGCACTCCCACGTCTCCGCTCCGCTTCGGTCCGTGCTA
>OGUA01000499.1_pt1 | contig 16526 bp, 14 predicted proteins | sample 1573691 | NCBI WGS metagenome assembly OGUA01 (sample SAMEA2581925, study PRJEB24529) | metagenome | biome: Human gut stool | place: China | collected 2011 | reverse complement strand
GATGCTGTATCTGGCAGGGCAGGCAAAACTTATTTGAGCTGAAAAGAGAAATGTCTGGACAAAAAAACTCCCGAAAACCAGCCTCATAAGCTGATTCTCGGGAGTTTTTATTTTGGAGCTACTGGCCGGACTTGAACCGGCGGCCTGTTCATTACGAGTGAACTGCTCTACCAACTGAGCCACAGTAGCAAATGTTTTGCAACGATAGATAGTTTAGCATAAAAGAAAATAACTGTCAAGATTTCTTTTTGAAAAAACGCTTTCAGTGAAATCAAATTGCTTTTTCCAGAGAATATGGTACAATAAAGCCAATCGTCTTGAGGAAGGAGCTGAACACGGCGCAGAATGTACACAAATCATATCAACCCCGTTGCGCAGAAAAATCAGGATGCATTTTGCACGGCACTGTTTCAGCTTTTACTGAAAAAGCCGCTTGAAAAGATCTCCGTCACAGAGCTGTGTCACATGGCAGACCTCGACAGAACCACCTTTTACCGCAGTTTTGAATCCAAGGATGACGTGCTGGATTATTATCTCGACCGGCAGATGACCCTGCTTGCGGGGCAGCTGCCGGCGTACAGTACCCTGGAAAAAAACCTGACTGCGCTGTTCCGCTGGACGTATGCGGAGCGAAAGAATCTTTGTATCCTGATGGACTGTCATCTGACCAGCTTTTTCAGCGATGCGTTGAGTGAGAAGATCATTCTTGTTCTGATCTCCAATATCGAATTCGGGGACGCAAGACAATTTGTGCCATGGCCCGTTTCATTGCCGGGCGAAAATCGATACTTCCGCAACTCGTTCATCGGGGCATATATGGGTTTTTTCAACAGCTGGCGCTATGGAAACTTTGCAGAACGACCAGAGGATCTGGCCAAATGTATGGCTTCGTTCTATCTACACTGAGGAGGGTGAAACGGGATGGCGGACTTGCGGAAAGAGGAGTTGTTCCCAGCGGATGCATTTGGCTTGTTCTATCTGCAGATTACACGTATCCCCGGCGGATGGCACCGCCATGCAGAGTATGAAATCTTCTACCACATCAGCGGCCCCATCGTCTTTGAAGTCGCGTCACCAGATGCATAGAAAAATCCCCTCAGAGATTTCTGACAGCACTGTCAGAGCTCTGAGGGGATTTTGCGTGTCAAGAAACGGAGATCAGATCTCGATCATTCCGTTTTCGTCCTTCGGAATAGGGAGTGCGATCAGGAGGTCAACCAGAGCAAATGCAAGGCCGAGACCGGTCCAGCCGACAAGCAGGTAGAGGATAAATCCTGCTGTTCTGTTTTTTGCTGCCAAGAAATCGAAGTCAAGGATGGACATTTTGCACAATTTTTCTCCCTTTTTCACCCCACAAGATTGGTTTGATGCACCTTGTTTTATGATATGCAACAAAACGACAAATTCTGTTGCACGATGTGCTAAAAAAACCGAAAAAGATTTGTGCGGCATTTTTTTAACAATTGTGATATATTACTTACAGTAAGGCTTGTATCCTACACAAAAAAGGAGATTTTTATGAAGGATATTTATATTTCCGGCTTTGCCGACGAGATCAGCTCTTCTTTTGATGAGCAGCTCAAGACAGTCCGTGAGCTTGGAATGCAGTACATCAGCCTGCGCAGTGCAGATAAGAAAGGGATCGCCGACTTTACCGTTGAGGAAGTCAAGACCGATCTGCTGCCCCGCCTGCAGGCCGCTGGTGTTGGCGTTTCCAGCCTGGGCAGTCCCATTGGCAAGGTCAAGATCGATGATGAAGAGGGCTTTGAAAAGCAGTGTGCTCAGTTGGAAACGCTGTGCGAGATCGCTAAGGTCCTGAATTGCAAGTACATCCGCATGTTCAGCTTCTTTATGCCGGAAGGCAAGGATCCTGCCGACTATCGTGACGCTGTCATTGAGAAGCTGCGCAAGTTCATTGCCATTGCTGAGAAGCACGACGTGATTCTGATGCACGAAAACGAGAAGGATATCTATGGTGATGTTCTTTCCCGCTGTGTTGATCTGATGCAGACGCTGAACAGCGCACACTTCAAGTCCGCATTCGACTTTGCAAACTTTGTACAGTGCGGCGAGGATACCGCCAAATGCTGGGATGCTCTCCGCCCGTACATTGTATATATCCACATCAAGGATGCCGTTTCTACCGACAAGGAGAATGTGCTCTGCGGTACCGGCGAGGGAAAGATCCCCGAACTGCTGCACAAGGCCATCGTGGAAGAGGGCTATACCGGCTTCCTGACCCTTGAGCCGCATCTGGTGCTGTTTGACAGCCTGCAGAGCCTTGAGACCACGGATGCAAAGAACATCATCCGTGAGAACAAGTACAAAAACGGTGCTGAAGGTTACGCCGCACAGTATCACGCACTGTGCGATATTCTGGCAAAATTTTAACGTAACAGACAAAAAAGGAGAAGATTCAAATGGAAAAGACTGAAGGAAAGATTCGTTATGGCCTGATCGGTATCGGTGCTCAGGGCGGCAGCTATGCTCGCTTCCTGACCAACGCTCCCGCTCCGTTCCCCGGCATGGTCTGCGCACCGTGCCCCGACAACTGCGCACTGGGCGCTCTGTGTGATATCGACCCCGAGAAGGAGAAGATGTGCAAGGAGCAGTACCCCGATGTGCCCTTCTTCAAGGATTGGAAAGATATGATCGCCAGCGGCACGGTTGATGCCATCATCACCACCGTTCCTCACTACCTGCACCACGAGATCTCCATCTACGCTATGGAGCATGGCATGAACGTTCTGTGCGAGAAGCCCGCCGGTGTCCGCAGCAAGGATGTTCAGAAGATGATCGCCTGCGCTAAGGCTCATCCCGAAGTTTCTTTCGGCATCATGTTCAACCAGCGTACCAACAAGCTGTATCAGAAGATCAAGGAGATCGTTGCCAGCGGTGAGCTGGGCGAGATCCGCCGCTCTCAGTGGATGATCAACTCCTGGTGGCGTCCTGACAGCTACTACCAGCAGAGCGCATGGCGTGCTACCTGGGGTGGCGAAGGCGGCGGTGTCCTGGTCAACCAGGCTCCCCATCAGCTCGACCTGTGGCAGTGGATCTGCGGTATCCCCGTGAAGGTCTTCTCCAAGAACATCAACGGCTGCCATCGTGACATCGGCGTTGAGAACGACGTGACCATGCTGGTCGAGTTCGCTAACGGCGCTACCGGCACCTTTACCACCTGCACCCACGATGCCATCGGCACCGATCGTCTGGAGATCGACCTGGACGGCGGCAAGATCGTTGTTGATAACAGCAAGACCGCTCACGTCTACCACTACATCGATAAGGAAGGCAACCCCTGCACCGAGGATTACCTGAACGAGCACATGAGCATGATGGAAGTTGCCATGCTGACCAGCGGCAACGGTGCAGGCTCCAAGCTGTACACTGAAGAGACCTTTGAGAACAACGATGGCTGGGGCTTCCAGCACACCACCGTTATGCAGAACTTTGCTGCTCACATCCTGACCGGCAGCCCGCTGCTGGCTCCCGGCGAGGACGGCATCAACGGTGTCAACCTGGCAAACAGCAGCCAGCTGTCTGCATGGACCGGCCGCGAGGTCTCCAACCCCTGCGATCCCGAGGAGTATGCTGCTGAGCTGAACAAGCTGATTGAGGCTGAGGGCAAGTTCCCCGTCCGCGAGTAATCAGTATCCCTGAAAAAAGCAATGCCTGTTCCAGGCTTACAAGGAGTTGCGTTTCCATGAAAAGAGCTGCGATCATTGGCTGCGGCACCATCTTTCAGGTTCATCTACCCATCATTGTGGCAAATCCTGAGATTGAACTGTGTGCCGTGTGCGATAACAATCCCGCTGTGCAGGAAAAGCTGCCTGCTGCAGCAAAGGCCGTGCCGTTCTATACGGACTATGAGGAGCTTCTGGAAAAGGAGCATCCCGATGTGGTACATCTCTGCCTGCCGCATTACCTGCATGTGCCCGTGTCGGAGTATTTTGCTTCCCACGGTGTAAATGTCTTCTGCGAGAAGCCGGTGGGTCTGAACACCGCACAGGCCAAGGAGTTCGTGGAATTTGAGGCTGCGCACCCTGAGGTCAAGATCGGCATCTGCCTGCAGAATCGTCTGAACCGCACCACCGTTGAACTGAAAAAGATCATCGATGGCGGCGAATATGGCAAGGTCATCGGCTGCCGCGGCTTTGTACCCTGGTTCCGCGGCAAGGCTTACTATGACGAACAGCCCTGGCGCGGCCAGCTGGAAACTGCTGGCGGCGGCTGCATGATCAACCAGAGTGTCCACACGCTGGATCTGCTGTATTATCTGTGCGGCGACATCGATGCCATCCATGGCTCGGTGAATCAGCTGGCAGATTACGGCATTGAGGTCGAGGATACCGTAGCTGCCCGCCTGCACTTCGCTAATGGCGCAAACGGTGTGTTCTTTGCCACCAACTGTGATTACGCCAACGAGAGTGTCCAGATCAAGGTTGCCTGTGAAAAGGCTTCCTTCCTGATCGAGGATGATGCCCTGTTCCGGATCGACGCAGATGGCGTGCGCACCAAGCTGTGTGAGAACGAGAAGCTGCCCGGTGCCAAGTTCTATTTTGGCGCTTCTCATGGCATCCTGATCAACAAATTCTACCGCGCCATCGAGAATAACACTGACGATTACATCCATGTAAGAGATGCGGAAATGAGCATCCGGCTGATCGATGCCATCCATGCAAGCAGCAAGGCTGGCCATCCCGTTGCTCCGTGACCGCAAAACACAGATAGAAGGAGAAATGAACCATGGCAAACAAAGGTTTGATCGGTGTTCAGATGAGCACCATTGCCCCTGCTAAGATGCCTCACTTTGACGCATACGAGAGCATGGGCAAGCTGGCCGATATCGCTGTGTCGAGATCTCTCAGGTCCCCATGACCGCTGAGAACGTTGCAGGTTTCCGCAAGGCTATCGATGAGCTGGGCCTGAATGTCTCTTCCTGCACCGCATCCACCTCTCCCATGCTGCCCGGTATGCCCGGCGAGTTCCTGTGCAATCCCGACGACTATAAGAAGATCGTTGAGGACTGCCGTAAGCTGGACTGCGATATGCTGCGCATCGGCATGCTGCCCATGACCTGCATGGGCAACTACCAGAAGGCTGTGGATTTCGCCAAGGAAGCAAATGAGTATGCTCTGAAGCTGAAGGAAGACGGCATTGACCTGTACTACCACAACCATCACGTAGAGTTCGTTCGTTACGACGGCGAGTTCCTGCTGGACATCATCCGCGCAAATGCTCCTGCTCTGGGCTTTGAGCTGGACAGCCATTGGATCCACCGCGGCGGCCAGGACCCTGTTAAGTTCATTAAGAAGTATGCCGGCAGCATCCGTCTGGTCCACCTGAAGGATTACCGCATCGGTGAGATGCCCATCCCCGAGGGCGGCGTGGACTTCACCAGCAAGGAAGGCATGATGAAGTTCATGAGCAACTTCACCAACATTGTGCAGTTTGCTGAGGTTGGCGAGGGCACTCTGGATATGCCCGCTATCATCCAGGCTGGCCTGGAGGGCGGCGGCGAGTACTTCCTGGTGGAGCAGGATGACTGCTATGGCCGTGATCCGTTCGATAGCCTGAAGATCAGCCACGACAATCTGGTCAAGATGGGCTTCGGCGACTGGTTCTAATTGAAAAGTTTCTGAGGAGTCGTTTTTTACGATCCAATAAATGAAATCGATGCTGTTTTGCAGAAATGCAGAGTAGCATCGATTTTTTATGTTTCAGGGTTCTGCTTTGTAACACGCTCCAAAATGTTGAAAATATTTTGTGCAAGTTTCACAGTTTTCTATTTGAGCCTTTGGTGGTACAATAGATGTGGAAATTCATAAACCGCTGGAGGAGCTACATGGCCGAAAAAAGTATTGAGTTGGATAGTGTGGAGATCGCCGCTGCCATCTTTGGCAACTGTGACCGCAACATTCGTCTATTGGAAAAGGAGTTCTCTGTCACGGCAGTCTGCCGGGGTACGATGCTTCGCCTCTCTGGCGAGGAGGCCAACGTGGCCGCTGCTGTGCGTGCCGTGGAGGGGATGCTGCTCCTGATCGAAAACCACACGCCGCTGGAGGATCAGACGGTGCGCTACTGCCTGAGCCTTGCTCACGATGGAAAGGAGCAGCGTGTCCGGGAGCTGACTGAGGATTTTGTCACGGTCACAGTCAAGGGCCGCCCCATCCGCCCCAAGACACTGGGACAGAAGGAATATCTGAATGCTATCCGCAAGAATGCTGTGACCTTTGGCGTAGGTCCCGCCGGTACCGGCAAGACCTACCTGGCCGTTGCGATGGCGGTCAAAGCGTTCAAGGCCAAGGATGTTTCCCGCATTGTGCTGACCCGCCCCGCCGTGGAAGCAGGCGAGAAGCTGGGTTTTCTGCCCGGTGATCTGCAGCAGAAGGTAGACCCTTACCTGCGTCCTCTCTACGATGGCCTGTTCGATATGCTGGGTGCCGAGACCTATGAGCGCCTGGTGGAAAAGCAGATCATTGAGGTTGCTCCGCTGGCATATATGCGCGGCCGCACGCTGGATGATTCCTTTATCATCCTGGATGAGGCGCAGAATACCACACCGGAGCAGATGAAGATGTTTCTGACCAGAATCGGTTTCGGTTCAAAGGCGGTCATCACCGGTGACGCCACCCAGAAGGATCTGGCGCCGGATGCCGCATCGGGCTTGGACATTGCGCTGAAAGTGCTGCGCAATGTGGAGGAGATCGGTATCTGCGAACTGACAAGCCAGGATGTCGTGCGGCATCCGGTGGTGCAGAAGATTGTCAAGGCATACGAGGATTATGAGAAGCGCGCCGGTAAGACGTCCGGCACGAGAAAGAACACGAGCAGAACCGGAGCGGGCAGAACCGGTGCGAGAAGCAGGAGAGAGAACACGAATGGATGATCGCTATGTGGCAAAGAGAGTAATATATCTGCTTGGCATGTCTGCCGCAACGATCCTGTTTACGACAGCGGCGGCATTTATCAGGGGACAGTATCTCGACGAGTGGATCGTCCTTGTTATCATCAATCTGATATTTCTGGCGTTGTGGTTCTTTTTATTGGAGCACTGCCGGATGAAGCGGAGCATTGCGGGAAACCGGGAGACAAGCTACCGGCGTATTTTTGCAGGGTATCTGGTGTCGCTTGGCGTGACGGCGGTCTGTCTTGTACTTCCGGAATTTTCAAGACCTGTGATGCTATCTGCCATTTTGATGCTCGGTGTGGGGAATATCGAGCTTTCCCTGTGCAGCGGACTCTTTTTCTGCAGCCTGCTCGGTCTTTTGTGCGGTGGAACCATCCAGGAATTCTCCATGTATATCCTGCTGGTTCTGATCGGAGCGGTGGCAGCGGACGCAGTGGAAAACAGCAAAAAGCAGTTCTGGTATGAATGGTTTGCTGGCATGGCAGGCATGCTTCTTCCGGTTCTGTTCTACTATCTGACCTACCGGGAGATCAGCGTCCGGATCATGGTATCTGCCGTGGCGGACGGTGTGGTCGTCTTTTTGTTTTTGCATCTGTGCTACCGGAAGTTGGCGGATGCAAGAAATGCGGAAGTCGATGAGGTCATGGTCGACATCACCGATGAATCCTATCCGCTGGCGCGGGAACTGGCGAGTTTTTCCAGGGCAGACTACAGCCATGCAAGGCGGGTGATGCTTGTGGCGGCGCGATGTGCTGCTGTGGTCGGGGCAGACGAACGTGTGTGCAGCGCCGCGGGGATGTATTACCGTATCGGCGTACTGGAGGGCGCACCGCTTGCAAAAAACGGTGTGAAAATGGCACAGAGAGCCTGCTTCCCGGAGAAGGTAATCCGCATTATCGGGGAATACAACGGGGAAGAGGCCCTGCCATCCACCATCGAGTCGGCGATTGTACATATGGTGGACGGGCTGTTGAAAAAACTGGAGGTTCTGGATGAGGATACCGTTGGCAGCAACTGGAACCAGGATATGGTGATCTATCAGACCTTGAATGAATATTCTGCCGCGGGGCTGTATGACCGTTCCGGGCTTAGCATGAATATGTTTTTGAAAATACGGGAATATCTTGTGAACGAGGAGGCATTACTGGTATGAGCCTGAATTTAGAAGTCGAAGTGGACGTGCCATTTACATTTGATTATGAAGCGCTGGCGGGCGAGGTTGTCGCTTTTACCATCGACCATGAAGGTTTTCCTTATGAGGCGGAAGTGAATCTGACGCTGACGGACAATGAAGGAATTCATGAGATCAACCGGATGTACCGGCAGATTGATGCGCCGACGGACGTTTTGTCTTTCCCGATGCTCTCCTATGAGCAGGCGGGCGATTTCTCGGCGTTGGAAGAGGATTATGAGGATAATTTTAATCCGGATACCGGGGAGATCATGCTGGGAGACATTGTCATCTCGGTGGACCGGGTGAGAGAGCAGGCTGCCGCCTACGGACACAGCGAGCGCAGGGAATTTGCGTTTCTGATCGTGCACAGCATGCTTCATCTGTTCGGGTATGACCACATGACGCCGGAGGACGCGGCAGTCATGGAGCCGAAGCAGAGACAGATTCTGGAGGAGATGAACATCTCGCGTGATTAACGAACGGCGGCGCCGTGGCGCTTCCGAAAGGATTTGAGGTACTTTTATGGGCAATAAAAAAAGGAAAAATACGACAAGTTTTCTGGCGCAGGGCACAATCCTCGCGGCGGCTTCGCTGATCAGCCGTGTGATCGGACTGATTTACCGCATGCCGCTGACGGCGATTATTGGGGATACCGGCAACGACTATTATGGCAGTGCCTATACCATCTATAATATTTTGTTAATTATTTCGTCCTACAGCCTGCCGCTCGCGGTATCCAAACTTGTCTCGGCAAATATCTCACAGGGCAGAAGGCGCAATGTCTACCGCATCTTAAAGTGCGCGCTGATTTTTGCGCTGGTGTCCGGAACCGCTGCCGCGGCAATTCTCTATTTCGGAGCGGATTTTATTACGGGTACGCTGCTTAGAACCCCACTTTGTATCTTTGCGTTAAAGGTTTTAGTGCCGGTTCTTGTAATTGTTGCGGTCTTAGGTGTGATGCGAGGCTTTTTCCAGGGACTTGGCACGATGATGCCGAGTGCCGTATCCCAGATCTTAGAGCAGATTGTAAACGCGATCGTCAGCGTGTGGGCGGCGTATGTCCTTTTTTCCTACGGTTCCAAAGCCGGAGCGCTTTTAGGCAATGCCGAGGATTACGGCGCAGCCTACGGTGCGGCGGGCGGAACGATCGGAACCGCTGCCGGAGCGCTGAGTGCGCTGCTGTTTGCGGGTTTTGTCCTTGTTGTCTATCTGCGGGTGTTTAAAAAGACGCTTCGCAAGGAGCGGAAGACAAGCGCGGATTCGTACGGAGAGATTTTTAAACTGCTGATCATCACCATTATTCCAGTATTGGTGAGCAGCACGATCTACAACTGCAACGCCACCATTGACCAGGCGGTCTACAAGAATATCGCGGCATGGCAGGGATATTCCAAGACGGACTACGGTACCTGGAACGGTATCTATACCGGAAAATTCCAGGTGTTAATCAATGTGCCGCTGGCCATTGCATCCTCCCTTGCGGCATCGAGTGTGCCGGCGCTCTCTGCTGCTTATGCGAGCGGAAAACGGGGCGAGGCGAAACGGCAGATCGGGCTTGCCACACGCTTTATCATGGTCGTGGCATTCCCGTGTGCAGTCGGAATGGGCGTGCTTGCCTCCCCGATTCTTCAGATGCTGTTTGGTGATTCCTCCAAGCTTGCGGCAAGAATGCTGCAGACCGGTTCTGTGGCCATCATTTTCTTCTCCCTGTCGACCCTTTCCAACGGTCTGCTGCAGGGGATGAACCGGATGAAGGAGCCGATCAAGAATGCAGTGATTGCACTGGCACTTCACTTGATCATTCTGGTGGCGCTGATGCTTGGGCTGGATCTGAACATTTTTGCGGTGATCATCGCAAATGCATGCTTCGGACTGATCATGTGTATTCTAAATGCGCGCTCGATCCGCCGTTACAGCGGATACCGTCAGGAAGTGCGGCGCACGTTTTTCGTGCCGGCGGTTTCAGCGGCTGGAATGGGCGTGGTGGTATGGCTTGTTTACCGTCTGTTCCTCTATCTGCTTCGGAGCAATCTGATCGCAACGCTTGTATCGATTGTTGCAGGCGTCTTTACCTACGCGACGCTGCTTTTGATGCTTAAGGGACTGACCGAGCAGGAAATCCTGCGCTTCCCGAAAGGCAGAACGCTTGTAAAACTCGCGCGGAAGATGCATCTTTTGCGTTAATTGAATAAAAAGGAAAGAACTGGCAGATACTTATCGCAGAGAATGGGAGGACATTATGAAACGGACGATAGGTATTTGCCTTTTTGCGGCAGTGATGCTGTTTGCCGGAGGCTTGTGCGGGAAAAGCGCATTTGATGCAGAAAGGATCCGTACGGCAGAGGAGACGGAGGCGGTCACGGAAGATGCCGCAGTAACACAGACGGAGCAGACTGCGGAGAGCATGCAGATCCAGAAAACCTGCCGCTATCTGCTCCGCATGGATGACGACGGCATCTTAAAAGTCTATGAGGCAGACGGGATAACCCTTTTATTTGAGACCAACATCCGTGCGGAACGGCTTTCTGCGCAGACAAGGGAGCAGCTTTCCGACGGAATTCCGGTAGACGATGAGAGAGAACTGTACGATCTGCTCGAAAGCTATTCCAGCTGACGTAAGAGAAGTTATTCATTGAATGTTACAGGGCTGTGTGGTAAAATTGTTACGGTTAAGAAGAACGGACAGAATGATACAGCGGTTAGATAAGAGGTTGAAATGACAGATATAGATGTTACGGTGATCGGTGGCGGCGCGGCAGGACTTATGGCGGCGGTCAGTGCAGCCAGGTGCGGCGCGAGAACACGGGTGATCGAACACATGGACCGGATTGGGAAAAAGATTCTATCCACCGGCAACGGAAAATGTAATTACACAAATGCAGTGCAGGGGCTTTCCTGTTATCGTGGAGAGAACCCTGCTTTTGTGCTGCCTGTTTTTGAGCAGTTCGGGCAGGAGGATACCGTGCGCCTGTTTGAAGAACTTGGAATCTATCCGAAGATCAAAAACGGTTACTATTATCCGGCGAGCGAGCAGGCGGTGTCTGTCGTGGAAGTGTTTGGCATGGAATGCGATTACCTCGGCGTTGATCTGTGGACGTCCTGCGGACTGCAATCCATTCAAAAAACCTGTACCGGGTATGAAATACGCACCACAAAAGGCGCGTTTTCAACCAAAACAGTGATTTTTGCGCCCGGATTGCTGGCAGCACCCAAGACAGGAAGCGACGGAAGTGCATTTCCATATATAGAAGCACTTGGTCATCATTTTGTAGATGTGGTGCCAGCTCTCGTGCAACTGCATGGAAAACAGGCATTTTTCAAGAAACTTGCAGGAATTCGTGCAGAAATGCAGATAACACTCTACCTGGAAAATGCGCAATTTCAACCAAAAGGCAGCCGTGGGACAGCCCGGGGAGAAAAGCCTGACGCGGTGTGCAGTGAGCGGGGCGAACTTCAGCTTACGGCTTCCGGAATCTCGGGTATCCCGGTCTTTCAGATCAGCCGTTATGCGACAAGAGCGCTCGCGGACGAAAAGCACCCCTACGTGCTGATTGATTTTGCGCCGGATCTTACGGACAAAGAGTTTTTTGACCTGCTGTCAGAGCGCTTCTACGAGAATACACATGGCAAGAGCGCCAGGGAGGCACTGATCGGTCTCTTTAACAGAAAGCTGAGCGAGGTACTGCTCTCCGAAGCTGGCATACGGTCAGAACTCTATGCCGGGGAGGTGGCACGCGCCACACTGCACCGGCTGGTGAAGTGTGTCAAGAATTTCCGGGTTGATATTACCGGAAGCAACGGAATGGAAGCGGCGCAGGTATGCGCAGGGGGCGTTGACACGGAGGAGATTGAAGCTACAACGCTTGCGTCAAAGCTGGCAGACGGTATCTATTTTGCGGGCGAGGTCATTGATATTGACGGCACCTGCGGCGGTTACAATCTGCAGTGGGCGTGGTCGAGCGGCTTTGTGGCGGGGATGCATGCAGCAGAGGAAGGAATGTCAGAACAGAGATGATACGGATCAATCAGATAAAAATGCCGCTGCATCACGATGCGGCAGCACTGGAACAGAAAATCAGAAAACGTCTGGGACTTTCGGGATGCCAGGAGCTTCGCTACCGGATTATCAGAAAATCCATTGACGCGAGAAAGAAACCGGAACTGTCGTTGGTGTATTCCGTGGAGGTTTCCGCTTCCGGAGAAGAGAAAATCATAAAAAGGGCAAACGATCCGAATGTTACGATCGTAAAGCAGATCAGTTATCATCTGCCCGGGGCGGTTTCGCCAACGCCGTCCAACCCGCCGGTGATTGTCGGTGCGGGTCCTGCGGGACTTTTCTGCGCGTATGCGCTCACGATGAGCGGCTGTGCACCGGTTGTCCTTGAGCGCGGGCGTTCAGTGACGGAGCGCTCAAAGGATGTGGAGCGCTTCTGGGAGAGCGGAGTGTTGGATACGGTTTCCAACGTGCAGTTCGGAGAGGGCGGCGCAGGAACTTTTTCGGACGGCAAATTAAACACACTGGTCAAGGATCCCACCGGCAGGAACCGGTTTGTTCTGGAAACCTTTGTGAAATTCGGAGCGCCAGAGCAGATTCTGTACGAAAACAAACCGCACATCGGAACGGATATTCTTGCCGGAGTCATCAAAAACATGCGGCAGGCGATGGAAGCGCGCGGCGCCAGGTTTTGCTTTGAGAGCTGTATGACAGATTACCGCAGGGAAGCGGACGGAAAGATGTTTGTTGAGGTCAACCACAAGGAGTGGATCGAGACTTCCAGACTCGTTCTTGCAATCGGTCACAGTGCGCGGGACACGTTTGGGATGCTGTATCAGAAGCAGGATCTTGTCATGGAGGCAAAAGCGTTTGCGGTTGGTTTCCGTGTGGAACACCCGCAGGAGATGATGAATCTGCAGCAATATGGAGCGCTGCATGCACACGAACTTCCGGCAGCCCCCTACAAAGTGACGGCGAACCTCGCAAACGGCAGAGGCGTGTATTCCTTCTGCATGTGTCCGGGCGGATATGTGGTAAACGCATCCTCCGAGGAGGGCAGGCTTGCGGTCAACGGAATGAGCTATTCCGGACGTGACGGGAAAAACGCAAACAGTGCAATTATTGTGGCGGTAACTCCTGACGACTTTGCGGGGAAAGATCCGCTAGCCGGTGTCCGTTTTCAGGAGATGCTCGAGGAGCGGGCATTCGCTATCGGAAAAGGGCGGATTCCGCAGCAGCTTTTTGGAGACTATTGCAGCAATCGTGCCTCGGTGTCTTACGGGGCGTTTGAGAGCGCCGCAAAGGGCGCATGTGTGTTTGGCAATTTAAGAGGTCTGCTGCCGCAGGCACTGGAAGAGTCCTTTATCGAGGGGATGCACGCATTCAGCCGCCGGATTCCGGCTTTTGACCGGGAAGACGCCATCCTCTCCGGCGTGGAGAGCCGGACGTCCTCACCGGTGCGCCTGGTGCGCGATCCGAAGCTTCTTGTGGCTGCAGGCGGCATCTATCCGTGCGGGGAGGGCGCAGGCTATGCAGGCGGCATCATGTCCGCGGCGATGGACGGACTGAAAGTGGCAGAGGCGATTATGAGAGATATGGAGGAGCAACGTGGCTGAATTTACACCAATGATGCAGCAATATCTGCAGACGAAGGAAGAATATAAAGACTGTATCCTGTTTTACCGGCTGGGAGATTTCTACGAGATGTTTTTTGAGGATGCCGAACTGGTGTCCAAAGAACTGGAACTGACGCTGACCGGAAAAAACTGCGGCATGGAGGAGCGTGCACCGATGTGCGGCATCCCGTACCATGCGGTGGAGGGATACTTAAATAAACTTGTGGCAAACGGACACAAGGTTGCCATCTGCGAGCAGGTGGAAGATCCGAAGCTGGCAAAGGGACTGGTCAAGCGCGAGGTCATCCGGATCGTGACGCCGGGAACGAACCTGGATATGCAGGCGCTGGACGAATCCAAGAACAATTATATTATGTGCATCGTGTATCTGGCAGACCGCTACGGCGTATCCATTGCGGACGTCTCAACCGGAGACTACTATGTCACCGAGGTGGATTCGGAGCGAAAGCTTTTCGATGAGATCACAAAATTTTCGCCATCTGAAATTATATGCAACGAAAGTTTTTATATGAGCGGTGTCGATATAGAAGATTTAAGGCATCGACTCAAGATTACAATTTATGCGCTGGAGACATGGTATTTTGGGGATGAGCTTGCAGAGACAACACTGCTTACACACTTTAAGGTAAAGAGCCTGGAGGCGCTGGGACTTGCCGATTATGACTGCGGCATGATTGCTGCGGGAGCACTGTTAAAGTATCTGCACGAGACACAGAAGAACGATCTCAACAACATTTCCGTGATTCATCCGTATTCCACCGGAAAATACATGATCATCGACAGCTCGACCAGAAGGAATCTGGAGCTTGTGGAAACGCTGCGCGAGAAGCAGAAACGCGGATCGCTCCTGTGGGTGCTTGACAAGACGAAGACGGCGATGGGTGCCAGACTGCTCCGCTCCTATGTGGAACAGCCGCTGATTGACAAGGCGGAGATCGAGAAGCGCCAGGATGCAATCTGTGAGCTGAATCAGCACGTGATTACCAGAGAGGAACTCCGGGAATATTTAAATCCGATCTACGATCTGGAGCGTCTGATTACGCGCGTTACATATCTGACCGCCAATCCCAGGGATCTCATTGCCTTCCGCAGTTCGATTGCCATGCTGCCGCCGATCAAGAGTCTTTTGGGCGATTTTCAGTGCGAGCTGCTGGGAGAAATCCGCGAGGACATGGATACGTTGGAGGAGCTCTGCGCACTGATCGACCGGGCTATCATGGAGGAACCGCCCATTTCGGTGCGGGACGGCGGCCTGATCAAGGACGGCTACAACGAGGATGTCGATAAATACCGCAAGGCGAAGACGGAGGGGAAGACCTGGCTGGCGGAACTGGAAGCCAAAGAGCGCGAAAAGACAGGCATCAAGAATTTAAAAATCAAATATAACAAGGTATTCGGCTATTATCTGGAAGTGACCAACTCCTACAAGGATCTGGTTCCGGATTATTTTATGCGCAAGCAGACGCTCGCCAACGCCGAGCGCTATATCACGCCGGAATTAAAAGAACTGGAGGACATGATTCTCGGCGCGGAGGACAAGCTTGTCACATTAGAGTACGATCTCTTCTGTGAGGTGCGGAGTAAGATCGCTGCGGAGGTTGTGCGCATTCAGCGGACCGCCAAGGCGGTTGCCGGTCTGGATGTATTCGTGTCGCTTGCACTTGTCGCGGATCAGAATAATTACTGCCGTCCGAAAATCAACGAGAACGGCATCATTGACATCAAGGGCGGACGTCATCCGGTGGTTGAGAAGATGATCAACAACGATATGTTCATTGACAATGACACGTACCTCGACAACGGCAACCACCGCATCTCGATCATTACGGGACCGAACATGGCGGGAAAATCCACCTATATGCGCCAGACGGCGCTGATCGTTCTGATGGCGCAGCTTGGCAGCTATGTGCCTGCGGCATCCGCGAAGATCGGTATCGTGGACCGCATTTTCACACGTGTGGGAGCGTCGGATGATCTTGCCAGCGGGCAGAGTACGTTTATGGTGGAGATGAATGAGGTTGCCAATATTCTGCGCAACGCCACCTCCAACTCGCTGCTGATCTTGGATGAAATCGGGCGCGGCACAAGCACCTACGACGGGCTGAGCATCGCCTGGGCGGTGGTGGAGCATATCAGCAACCCGAAGCTCCTCGGCGCCAAGACGCTTTTTGCCACACATTATCATGAACTGACAGAGCTGGAAGGCAAATTAAACAACGTCAACAATTACTGCGTGGCGGTAAAGGAAAAGGGCGATGACATTGTATTTCTCCGCAAAATCGTAAAGGGCGGCGCGGACAAGAGTTACGGTATCCAGGTAGCAAAGCTTGCCGGCGTACCGGATTCCGTCATTGCGCGTGCCAAGGAGATCGTGGAGGAATTAAGTGCCAATGACATCACGGAAGTTGCGAGGAATATCTCCGTCGATACGGGAAGCAAAAAGAAAAAAGAAAAGCTGGACGAGGTGGATCTGACGCAGATGTCGTTGTTTGATACCGTGCGGGACGATGACATCATAGAGGAACTGCGGAATGTGGATGTCGGAAATCTGACGCCGATTGAGGCTTTAAACAAATTATACGAACTTCAGAACAAGGTAAAGAACCGCTGGTAACCGGAAGCGCCTTTGGCAAAGGCAGATGGGAGGAATGGAATGCCGCAGATAACACTGCTTTCACAGGAAACAATCGATAAAATAGCAGCCGGGGAGGTGGTGGAACGGCCGTCCTCGGTGGTCAAGGAGCTTGTCGAGAACGCGATCGATGCCCGGGCAACCGCCGTCACGGTCGAGATCAAGGAGGGCGGCACAAC